>Ga0208618_1000452_pt1 | contig 18930 bp, 15 predicted proteins | sample CryBogCBE18Jul08_FD_184585 | JGI IMG/M metagenome (GOLD analysis project Ga0208618, IMG submission 184585) | Freshwater microbial communities from Crystal Bog, Wisconsin, USA - CBE18Jul08 (SPAdes) | ecosystem: Environmental > Aquatic > Freshwater > Lake | place: Crystal Bog, Wisconsin, USA...
CTCTTGGACATGGCCAGGATACAAAAACATACCTTTGACTTTGGTGGTTTGATCAACACGCCCCATCCATCCTTTGATCCTTAAATTCGTACGGCCACATGGGGATGGATTTTTAAGCGAATTCAAGTCAATTGCGGACAAATCCCCCGTAGCAAAACGAATAAGTGGATAATCAGAATCAAAAACAGTAATCACAACCTCACCCACCTCCCCTGGTTCGACAGGCTTAGTTCCCAAAGGTTCAATGATTTCCAATATCACGTCCTCCTCAACGATCATCCCTGTGCCTAGCAAGGGAGATTCGTATGCGATCAAACCCACATCTGCTGTCGCGTAGGCCGAGGCGACCTGAATCCCCTTTGACTTAAACCATTCCCTGAGTGAGGGAGTTAGTGCCTCCCCTGAGACCAGAGCCACTTTGATACTTGAACAATCAACGCCCAACTCTTGTGCACGCTCGAGAATGATTTTCAGAAAAGATGGGGTCCCTGTATAGGCTCTGGGCCTAAGATGTGCAATGGTTTGAACTTGCATCTCAGTTTGCCCTACACCGGCTGGGAACACACAACATCCTAGCGCGTGTGCCCCTTCCTCCATGATCCAGGCACCTGGTGTGAAATGGTATGAAAACGTGTTGTAGACCAAGTCTCCTGCTTTAAATCCAACAGCCCTCATAGCCCGGGCCATTCTGTAGTTATCTCCACCAAGGCCTTGTAGCTCGTGAATAGGTCCCGGGGACTGGAAAACTCTTTTCATCTTTTCTAACGATATAGCGTTAATTCCCCCAAAGGGAGGATTTGCTTTTTGTATCCCCGCCAGCTCAGACTTTCTTGTCACCGGCAACGTTGCTAAAGCTGCTAGGGATGTAATCGAATTTGCGTCAATCCCTTTAAAGAAGTCTTTATAAAACTCAGTACTCTCCTTCGCAAACTTTACTTGGCCCGGTAACTTGGCCAGCAGATCAGCAGACCGCGCAAGATGGGTTCTTGTTTCTTTTAAATCTGTAATCATATGTTCTCAGGTATGTGATGCCTTTTTAAAGCAGTTCGTTGATGACGCCCCATGAGTAAGATTTCAATTACTCATTCAATCGATTTAATTTTTTTAAGACAGCCAGCGCTTGCGCCTACGGTAAGACTTAACGTCTTTAAAGGATTTGCGCTGTGCATCATCCGAGGTCGAGATGCCAAGGTAAAACTCTTTAACATCTTCATTGTTCTTCAGTGCCTCGGCTTCTCCGTCCATGACAACACGTCCGTTTTCAAGGATGTAGCCATAATCACTATATTTGAGTGCGATCATTGTGTTTTGTTCTGCCAGCAAAAAACTCACATTTTCTTTCTGGTTAAGATTCTTCACAATTTCAAACACTTCCTCAACGATTTGTGGTGCCAAGCCCATAGAGGGCTCGTCAAGCAAAATCATCTCCGGACGAGCCATCATCGCGCGGCCAATGGCGCACATCTGTTGCTCCCCCCCTGATGTGTATGCAGCCTGTGACTTACGCCTAGTTTTGAGCCTTGGAAAGAAGCTATAAATCTTCTCCAAATCATCTCTTATCTCAGCTTGTGAGGCATCTCTAGTGAACGCCCCAGTAAGGAGGTTATCCTCAATCGTTAGGTGAGCAAAACAGTGTCGCCCCTCCATCACCTGAATCAACCCTCTCTTGACTAACTGATTGGGGGATAGGTTGTCGACTCTGTCTTGTTTGTAATGAATAGTGCCCTTAGTTACGTCCCCACGCTCGGCGTGAAGGAGGTTAGAGATAGCTTTGAGCGTAGTTGACTTTCCTGCTCCGTTGGCCCCGAGCAACGCCACCACCTTACCTTTAGGCACCTCAAGTGAAACCCCTTTGAGTACCAAAATAACGTGGTCGTAAATAACCTCAATGTTATTGACGCTCAGAAAAGGGGGTTGTGCACTCATGAATAAATGTCCTTGGCTAAAGCTTAGTTTTTCAGGCAAGCTGGGGTAATGTTCTTCTCTTTTGCGTACTCCGCTGCAGTTGCTTTAAAGAGAGGGTGAATCAAAGCTTTGTTGCCCTCAATCCAATCTGAGACTAAGTTCCATTTAGTACCGTCCCATTGTTGAATTTTGACTCGCCCTGAGCCCTCATGGTTTTCACAAGATGTCTTAATCTCGGGCAATAAGCCAGTTGCACCCAAAGCATTCAAAGATTGATTGGTGATGTTAAGGTTCTCAAAGGCCCAGCGCATTTGCTCACCCGTCATGACTTTGCCCTTGCCAAACTTATTTTGAGCAAGCTTGATGGCCTCAACCGTTACGACCGCTGCAGAGACGCCCCTGTTATAGAGTGCAGTACCAATTTTGGCCTTGTCAGATAAATTTCCTTTGCCGCCTGCATAAACCACCTTCTCAATGTCAGCTATCAGGGGCACGCCTTTGCCTGCAACGTTCCAAGTGGCACTCATGTAGCCTTTGGCTGCATCTCCCGCGGGTACTACGTCCTCTTCGGACCCGGCCCACCAAGAACCAATAATCTTCTCCCTAGAGAACCCAACCTTCTGAGCAGCTTTCAAAGCGGTTTGATTCATGACTCCCCAACCCCAAAAAATGACGTAATCAGGATTTTCTTCTCTTATCTTGAGCCACTGCGCACCCTGCTCATTACCTGGATGAGCTACTGGAATCTCGACCAATTTAAAACGATTAATTTTGCTCTCTGCCTCCAAAGCCAAGATAGGTTCCTTGCCGTAGGCTGAGTCATGGTAAAGATAGACGATTTTTTTATTGGCCAGTGATCCGTTGTTCTTATCAACTAGGAACTTCACAATCGCGGAGGCCTGCATCTGATACGTCGTCACTAAAGGGAAGGCGTAAGGGAACACTGAGCCGTCCACAGCGTCGGTGCGACCGTACCCCATCATAATGAGAGGTACTTTATCGGCCTGCGATTTATCCAACACTGAGTAAGAGATACCAGTTGACATGGTGTGAATTGCGGTACCTTTAGAGGTGCCAGATTTACCTTTTAAACGCTCATAACACTCAACACCCTTTGCGTTGTTGTACTCTGTTTCACACTCCTCCCACGCGAGTTTGACGCCGTTTATACCGTTGTCGGCCATATTAATTTTGTTCAAATAGTCTACAAATCCACCATAAAAGGCTTGTCCATTTTGACCGTAAGGGCCGACCCTGTAACTCGGGATGGAGATGAATTGATCCTCCGCTTGAGCGCTACTCAAGAGACTCATATTCGTCATTGCACCAAATACAAAAGCTGCTGACAGAGCCAACGTCTTGGCAATCAGACTTGTAGACCTTAGATTGAATTGAACTGCTTGCATAAAATGTCTCCTATGAATCATTATTGTTAAATAAATTGCAAAAAACAAAAAAACACTTAGAACCAAAATATCTTTAATGAGGAAAAGGCCACAGCCTCAACTTCTCCTTAGCAATACTCCACAACCGAGCCAACCCGTGTGGCTCAATGATGAGAAAGAAAATAATCAACGCACCAAAGACCATGACCTGAACGTGTGAAACTGTAGCGTTGCTGATTGGAAGACTTAGGACGGCAGATATGACAGGCATTGTGATATCTAAGAATATGGGAAGAAGCAATATAAATGCGGCACCAAGGAAATTACCCAAAATACTGCCCACACCGCCAATAATCACCATGAACAAAATCTTAAAGGAAAGCTCCAGTGAAAATCCATCCGGCTCAACTGCACCTAAATAACAATACGCATAGAGAACCCCAGCTAATCCGCAGTAAAAAGAGCTGATGGCAAAAGCAAGTAACTTGGTTTTCATTAAGTGAATTCCAATTACTTCGGCTGCCACATCCATGTCTCTGACCGCCATCCAAGATCTGCCCGTTGACGAGCGCACCAAGTTCTTGCCCACGAGTGACATCAAGATCACTATTGTCAACACTAACAAATACTTGGTCTCTGGGGTGTTGATAGGAAATCCAAGGAGTTCCAAGTTTTGAGCACTGATCACGCCCGATGAACTGTTGTTAGAGAACCAGGGAAACTTTGTCAGACACCAAACAACAAAGAACTGAGCAGCAAGCGTTGCAACGGCCAAATAAAAGCCTTTAATACGAAGTGAGGGAAGTCCAAACAACACTCCAACCGCAGCAGCGCAGCACCCCCCCATAAAAAACGAGACAAGAAATGGGATTCCCTCAACCCTTAATTGAAAGTTGTATGCAGCGTAGGCACCCACCGCCATAAAGGCTGCTGATCCAAGGGATAATTGGCCGGCGTACCCAGTCAAAAAATTTAACCCCATCGCGGCCAAAGAAAAGATAAGAAAAGGAATCAAGATCGCATTGATCCAGTACTCGCCAGCAAAAAGTGGAACCCCAACTAAAGCTATCAACAAAATAATGGATATCCCAACCCTGTCTTGCAAAATAGGGAAAATCTGACTATCTGCCCGATACGATGTTTTAAATTGACCCGATTCACGGTAGATCATCTTATTTCCTTAAACACGGTCAATATGCTTTTCGCCAAACAAACCCTCTGGTCTAACGAGAAGGAAGAAAAGAGCGAATATGTAGGGGAACCATCCCTCTATGCCTCCGTAATTACCGCCAAAAGCTTCTTGCAATACGGGTGGAATATAAATTTCAGCCAACTTCTCTGAGACACCAATAATGATCCCTCCAACGATAGCTCCAGGAACGGATGTAAACCCTCCAAGGATCAGTACCGGCAGGGCCTTCAGGGCAGTAAGCGACAATGCATACTGAACACCATTACGAGATCCCCACAAAAGCCCTGCAACTAAGGCAACAAAGCCTGCGATGATCCAAACAATCGTCCAAATATGCTCTAAAGATATACCTAAAGACAAAGCTGCTTGGTGATCATCTGCTACAGCGCGAAGCGCTCTACCGATCTTTGTAAATTGGAAAAACAAAGACAACAAAATCACCAACCCAATGATGATTGCAGATGCAAAAAGATCAAACTTCGAAATACCCAGGCCAGTCGCATCCATGATAGACATAATAGGTTCATCGACAACGCCCAAGTCAATAGAACGAACTTCATTGCCAAAGAGAATAGAGGACAACCCTTCAAGGAAATAACTAAGACCAATGGTTGCCATAAATAAGGTGATACTGGGCTGGTTGACGAGTTTACTGAGTACCAAACGCTCAGCCCCTATCCCTATGATGATCATGTAAACAAAAGCGCCCACAATGGATAACCACATCGGAATCCCGTAGCCCATTAAGCCCACCACGGCCAAAGCGGCCGCGTAGACCATCGCCCCTTGAGCAAAGTTGAACACTCCAGATGCCTTGTAAATCAGTACAAAACCCAAAGCTACAAGTGAGTACATAAGTCCCGACAGTACACCGCTGATTACAATTTCAATGAAAAATTGCATAAATATCTTTTGTCCTATTAACTAAATTTAGTATTTTTTACCCTGATCAATGGCCACTACCCAAATAGGCTTTGATCACTTCTGGATCATTTTTAACGACATCTGGGAGCCCGTCTCCAATTTTTCTGCCGTAATCCAGCACAACAATTCGGTCCGAGATATCCATCACAACACCCATATCGTGCTCGATCAGCACGATGGTCATGCCGTATTGGTTGTTAACCTCCAGGATGAAGCGACACATGTCTTGCTTTTCCTCCACGTTCATACCAGCCATCGGCTCATCAAGTAAAAGTAAAGTTGGCTCTGCAGCTAAAGCTCTTGCCAGCTCAACTCTTTTTTGCAGTCCGTATGCCAATTTGCCGACGGGAGTTTTGCGGATGTGTTGGATCTCAAGAAAGTCAATGATCTCTTCAACCTTCGCTCGGTGCTCTTCTTCCTCATCACGTGCCGGACCAACCCAAAGTGCATTGGTCAGGAAGTTGCTCTTCATGAGCGTGTTACGACCAGTCATGATGTTATCCAAAACAGTCATCCCTTTAAATAGCGCAATGTTTTGAAAGGTTCTCGCGATACCGTGGCGAGCAACATCGGTTGGATTCATTCGGTTACGAGTTTTACCATTAAAGAAAATACTGCCCTCTTGTGGGTGGTAAATGCCGTTGATAACGTTTAGCATAGAACTCTTACCCGCACCATTGGGTCCAATGATGGAGCGGATCTCATGCTCATTAACGTCGAATGAAATATTGTTCAAAGCCCTTACGCCACCAAATGAAAGAGAAATATTCTCAACTTTTAATACAACGTTGTTGGAATCTTGATTGGGCATGTTTTGGGTCGTATTCATTTTCAAAGTCATGGTCAAGTGCTCTTTTACGCACCCATACGGTAAGTCTGCTTAGTTGCGCCGTTATTTAAATTTGTAAGTGCATCCTTGATCTTTAATGTTGCACTGATCATGCCGTCACGACCATCTTCAAATTTGACTTTGGTTTCGATAAATTGCTCTGCCTTGTCGCTGTACAAAGCATCAATTAAAACCGCATACTTTTCTGCAATAAAGCTTCGCCTGACTTTTCTTGTGCGAGTCAGCTCATCATCATCGGGGTCAAGTTCTTTGTGAAGAATTAGAAATCTGCTGACCTGTGCGTGGCTCAAAATTTCATCAGCCAAAAGATCCTCATTAACCTGAGCTACACAATCGGCAATCAATTCGTATACCTGCTCCTTGGATGCTAGATCAATATATCCTGCAAATGAGATCTGTCTTCTCTCGGCCCAATTCGCGATGGCTTCAAAATCAATATTGATGAAAGCGGTTATGGCGTCTTTGGAATGGCCAAATACAACGACCTCCTTGATATAGGGGAAAAATTTGAGTTTATTTTCTATGTACTTAGGAGCAAATAACTTCCCGCTAAGCATTTTGCCCACATCCTTGGCCCTGTCAATAATTCTCAAATGTCCGTCGCCATCAATTGCACCTGCATCACCGGTGTGAAAATAGCCCTCACTATCAATCGCTTTGATCGTCTCCTCAGGTCGATTAAAGTATCCCTGCATCACACTGATACCTTTAACCAACACCTCCCCCTCCTCGCTCAGTTTGATCTCGATGCCAGGCGCAGCGACCCCAACAGAGTTGTATTTAACCTGCCCATCAGGTTGCAAACAAACATATGCACAGGTCTCTGTCTGCCCGTAAAACTGTTTCAAATTTATCCCCATTGATCTGTAAAACTTAAACAGATCGGGACCAATCGCCTCACCTGCGGTGTATGCAACTCTGATTCGTCCCATACCGAGGACGTTTCTTAGCGGCGCGTAGATCGCCAAATCATAAAAAGAGTAAATTAAACGATCAAATAACGAGACCGCTTTACCGTCCAAAATATCCCCACCAACTCTCTTGGCGTGATCCATAGCCCATTTGTACAAAGCTTGCTTGATTGCTCCAGCATCTTGCATTCTGATGGTTACAGAGGTAAGGAGTCCCTCAAAAATCCTGGGCGGTGCAAAATAATATGTTGGGCCAATCTCCCTCATATCTGACATCACTGTCTCTTTGGACTCTGGGCAATTGACGGTCATGCCTGAGACCATGGCCTGCGCGAAAGAGAACAAATGATCCCCAACCCATGCCATGGGGAGGTAAGCCAAAATATTATCTGTATGTTTTAGTTTATCGAATTGAGTACTCTCAGTACCCGCTCGAATAAAGTTTTCATGTGTATGTGCAACGCCCTTTGGCATACCAGTAGTGCCCGATGTGTACAAAATAATAGATAAATCATCTGGCTTACATTGTTGCACTTCATCCATAAAAAACTTGGAATTCGAAGCCTCAAAAGCGGCACCTTCAATTAACAAATTCTCTAGACTTTGTAAGTCATCCTCTTCATAATCTTTTAGGCCCTTGGGATCTTCAAAGTAAATGTGGGTCAGGTGTTTAAGTTCACCCTTGATCTCTAAAAGCTTATCAACCTGCTCTTGATCCTCAACTACGGCGAATGAGACCTCTGCGTCATTTAAGACGTGAATCATTTCGTTTGCAACCGCGTCTTGGTAAAGCGGAACAGGTACGCCCCCTAAACACTGAACAGCAACCATGGTTTGATAAAGTTTTGGACGGTTATCTCCAATGATCGCTAGCTTCATTCCTCGCTTAAAGCCGTTCTTTGCAAAACCACATGCCAAGTGTTTAATTTGTTGCAGATTCTCAGCCCATGTTATTTCTTGCCAAATCCCTAAGTGTTTCTCTCTATACGCAGCACAATAGGGAATACTAATTGCGTGCTTTAGCAAAAGTCGGGGGAATGTACTAACGTATAAGTCTGACATAAATTACAAAATTCTGCTCTAAATCACAATGATCCAATTTAGTGTCGAGCATAATCTCTAATTAATGCAATTGGTTGTCATTCAACTGACAAATTAGGGGAATTACTTATGTCTCTCGAGGTTTTATTGGCCAACAGTGCTTGGTTACAAGCGCTAACTCCAGAAGAACAAGGAAGGGTCAAATCAGATCTATTTGTGAAGAAAACACAAAGCGAAGCCTACGTCTGTAGAAGGGGTGACCCAGCAGCCTACTGGATGGGCGTCATTAGTGGATTCGTTAAGATCAACAACGTGGGTTTGAACGGCAAATCAACCACACTCATTGGCCTTGCCCCTGGGTCATGGTTTGGGGAGGGGTCTCTTCTTAAAAAGGAAACTTTGTTGTATGACGTAGTTGCTCTCGGTAATTCAGAGCTAGCTCTCATGCCAAAGGAAACATTTTTCTGGCTCCTTGACCGCAGTATCTCCTTTAACCGGTTTTTAATCTCCCAGCTCAACGACCGCTTAGGCCAATTTATTGGTGCAATGGAGAACGAGCGACTCTTAGATGTTGAGTCGCGTCTAGCCAGATCGATTGCAACTATGTTTAAAACCTGGTCGCCCCTTAAAGAGATGGTTTTAAAAATCTCCCAAGAAGAGGTCGGACAGCTTGCAGGGCTATCCAGGCAAAGAGTGAATGCGGCCTTAAAAGTTCTGGAGGACCAAAAACTTATAAAAATGAGTTTTGGAGAAATACATATTTTAAACTTGGAGGGTTTGAGTAAATTTCAACTACACCCCCCACTATGAGTAAATTACCATTGACAGGCATGAAAGTGCTTGATTTAACCCGCTTATTACCAGGACCCGTTTGTACATGGCACCTAGCAAGCATGGGCGCTGATGTGCTAAAAATTGAGGACAAAGAGAGCGGAGATTACGCACGGGAGTTTTTCTTATCCGGTGATGATATTAAAAATAAACAACCCAGTGTGTTTTACAGAGCAATCAACCATAACAAAAGAAATATTAAATTAAATTTAAAACTACCCGCTGATAAAGAGGAGTTTTTAGAGCTTGTTATGGGGGCTGATTTGGTGGTTGAGAGCTTCAGGCCCACCGTCATGAATAAACTCGGACTCGGCCATGAGCACCTCTTGTCCCTAAAACCCTCATTGGTTTACTGCGCAATAACTGGCTACGGTATGAACGGTCCCCTTAAAGACCAAGCTTGTCACGACATCAACTCCCTCGCTCTAACAGGCGTTTTAGATCAGTTTAGAGATTTTGACTCTAGACCCATCATGCCCAACTTCCAAATTGCAGATTTATTAGGTGGCGGCGTATGCGCAGCTATGGGGAGCTTGGCTGCGCTTTGGAGATCCAAGAGCAGCGGTCAAGGCGGTGTTGTGGACATATCAATGACAGACGGGTTACTTGCACATAACTTAACCGCGCAAGTGGCGGTTCACGCAAGCGGTAAAACGCTAATGCCGTTTGAGGATTTACTCAATGGCGGAGTTCCCTGTTACAACCTTTACTGCAGTATGGACGGGGCTTGGTTTGCACTTGGGGCGCTAGAACTCAAATTTTGGCAAAACTTTTGCACGGCTGTTGACCACCCTCAGTGGGCCAATCAACACTGGAGTTTAGGTCAAAAGATAGGAGGAAATGAGGCCCTCAAACTGCGTGATGAGGTACAAAAGTTAATAGGTGCTCAACCTAAATCGCATTGGATAAAGATATTTGAGAATGCAGATTGTTGTATGACCCCAGTTATAAGTCTTGCTGAATCCATGCAACTTCCCTTGTTTAAAGACCGAGATATGTTCAGCGTTGATGAGCAAGGTAAGTCATGGATCAAGAGTCCGGTTAAGTTTTACTGAGCTTCAATGTTGTGATATTTTCTGCATAATAGATCCTGTTTTTATTTATTTTTCAAAAAGGTAAACCACCATGTCATTTGAGAACATCATCCTTGAGCCTCACGGAAAAGTTATGCTCATCCGCCTTAATCGTCCAAAAGCACTTAACGCTTTGAGTCCTGCGTTGACTAAGGAGTTGGGCACTGCGTTAGATCAACTTGAGCATGATGACAATTTTGCGGTCGTTGTATTGACGGGGGATGAGAAGGCTTTTGCTGCTGGGGCGGACATCAAAGTCATGAAGGACCTGACCTATATGGATGTCTACAAAGCTGACTTCATCACAGATACATGGGAGAGAATCAGGACCTTTAGAAAGCCAACCATTGCCGCAGTTGCGGGATATGCATTAGGCGGTGGTTGTGAGCTGGCGATGATGTGTGATTTTATTTTGGCCGCTGAAAGTGCTAAGTTTGGTCAGCCAGAAATTAATTTAGGCACCATCCCCGGTGCAGGTGGAACACAAAGGCTAACCCGCTTTGTGGGCAAATCTAAAGCCATGGAAATGGTGCTCACCGCAAGAATGATTGACGCCAATGAGGCAGAGCGATGCGGTTTAGTTTCTAGAGTGATTCCAAATGATAAATTGATTGAAGAGGCACTTGCAGTTGCTCAAAAAATTGCAGGCTTGTCTATGCCAATTGTTATGATGGCTAAAGACGCCGTCAACCGCTCCTATGAAGTATCTCTGTCTGAGGGTATACATTTCGAGCGTCGCCTCTTTCACTCTACCTTTGCCACAGAGGATCAAAAAGAAGGAATGAGCGCATTTGCAGAGAAAAGAAAACCAGTTTTTAAAAATAAGTAAAAGACAGAGTTTTAAATGAAGAGGGGTATTTTTTCCTTGCACAAAATACCAAAGTGCACCAAGCGATCCGTTACCTCTCTTTTAAGTCCAACTCTATATCGCTAGTAATTACCCTTATTTGTCAGCCAAGCGACAACAAAATACGAGCATAAAGATAAGCTTAAGCTGAACCTTTTAGATAATCTCTAGCTAGACTGGAGTGCTTTTCAAAAAATCACATCAAACATCAAATCAATCAATAACTACTCAACTCAAACGGTACAAAAATGAAAATTGGTTTTATCGGATTAGGCAATATGGGCGCGCCAATGGCGCTTAATTTACTCAAAGCAGGCAACGAATTGGTTGTCTTCGATGTCATACAAAAAAATATCGACTCAGTTGTTGAGCAGTCAAATAAAAAAGCCATAGCAGCCAAGAGCGTTAAAGAGCTCGCACAGTCCAAAATGGACCTGATTTTGACCATGCTCCCCGCAGCACAGCACGTTCGCTCAGTTTATTTAGGTGCCGATGGATTGCTGGAAAATGTGAGCCCCTCAACCCTACTTGTGGATTCCTCCACAATAGATCCTCAAACTGCGAGGGACGTATGTGCACAGGCCAAAGCAAAGGGTAACGACATGTTAGACGCCCCAGTTTCTGGGGGCACAGGAGGTGCACAAGCAGGTACTTTAACGTTTATGGTGGGCGGGGATGAAGTTGTATTCAATGCAAATAAGTCATTTTTTCAGCAAATGGGAAAGAACATCTTCTACTGCGGAGGAACAGGCAATGGTCAAGTCGCCAAGGTCTCTAACAACATGCTCCTTGGCATATCCATGATCGCAACTGCAGAAGCTATGGCGCTTGGTGTAGAACTGGGCATGGACCCCAAAATACTCGCAAGCATTATCAACACCTCAAGTGGTAGATGTTGGAGCTCAGACACTTACAACCCCTATCCAGGAGTGTTAGAGAACGCACCTGCATCCAGAGGTTACAGCGGTGGATTTGGGACCGATTTAATGCTGAAGGATTTAGGCCTTGCAGTAGAAGCGGCTAAATCAATCAAACAACCCGTGATGCTTGGCGGTCTAGCGGCTCAAATTTATCAGACCTTTAGCAAAATTGGTAGCGGTAATGGACATTTGGATTTTTCCGCTGTCATTCAGATGTTCAAGAAGTAAATCACAGCAGATTGAACTCATGAAGTCATTTTCATACCTGATCCTTTAATTAGCCTCAGTAATTTGCGAGCACCCAACCTTGAAAAACGATACCCATGATCAAGTTTTAGCAGAAATCATTAATGGAATTGGCTATATCACGCTGAACCGCCCTGCTGCTTTGAACACTATCAACCTGCCGATGGTGAAAACCATTCATCAAGCTCTTTTAAAATGGGCTAATAATCCAATCGTTAAAGCTATTGTCATCAAAGGAAATGGAGAAAAAGCATTTTGCGCCGGCGGAGATGTAAGACGTGTTTATGAATGTATCAAACAAGACTCAGAAGAATATGAGGATTTTTTCAAAGAAGAGTTCGAACTTGATGAGTACATTTATTCCTATCCAAAACCCTGCGTAGCACTTATGCATGGGATTGTGATGGGGGGCGGTATGGGTCTTACTCAAGGCGCAAACTTCAGGATTGTTTGTGAGAATACAAAAATAGCAATGCCTGAGACTGCTATTGGATATTTCCCAGATGTCGGGGCAAGTTATTTCCTCACTCGCCGCAGCCTCCCCTTGGCAGCCTATTTGGGTGTAACTGGCAAACTACTAAGCCCGCAAGATACCATTTACTGCGGTTTAGCAGATTGGTCACTTTCACAGACTCAGTGGGATGTTTTTACTGATCAACTCGAATCCATAGAAGTTACTTCATCGAATGAAGATATTTCAAATCAGATATTACAAATTTTGAAGAGCTTGGGGGCCTCCAATGGATCTGCAGACTCTCATATTGGACAACACATAAATTCAATTACTGAGGCATTTTCACATAATACTCTAGAGGAGATTTACAAATTTCTTAACGATAAAGCCACGGTGTTTGATACATGGGCAATTGAAACTCTTGAGAATATGAAAAAGAACTCGCCCTTAGCGATGGCTGCTACGCTGCAACTCCTGATACAGGGCAAGAAACTCTCATTATCTGAAGCCTTTAAAGTCGAACTAGATCTCAACTATCTTTGGAAAACACGGGGTGAATTTGTTGAAGGGGTCAGAGCAGCACTTGTTGATAAAGACAAAAAACCCCTTTGGAAATATTCGTTAGACAAGGTTAAAACAGAACTTTTGAAAGCCACATTTGAACCTTTATTTAGATATTGATTCAACCACAATATTCCTGCAAGTATTTAAAAAACTTAATCTTTCTTTTTTTCAACAGGTCTTTTTATGTCCTTTCATACATTAACAGAAGAACAAATCATGATTCGCGATATGACTCGCGATTTCGCAAAAAAGGAGCTAATCCCTCACTCTGAGAGGTGGGATCATGAAGGCTGGATTGATGACAGCGTCATCACCCAAATGGGGCAGCTTGGAATGCTTGGGATGACAGTCCCCGAGGAATGGGGAGGCGCAAACGTAGATTACATCTCCTACGCACTCGCTGTCGAGGAGATTGCTGCAGGTAACGGCGCAGTCTCAACCCTCATGTCAGTTCATAACTCTGTTGGATGTTCGCCTGTTTTAAATTACGGCACGCAGGAGCAAAAACGTAAGTATTTAAAACACCTTGCAACTGGAGAGTGGATTGCTTGCTTTTGTTTAACTGAGCCGCAGGCCGGCTCAGAGGCCAATAACTTAAAAACCCGAGCGGTCCTAAAAGACGGCAAATGGGTCATAAACGGGTCCAAGCAATTCATCAGCAATGGCAAAAGGGCAAAGCTTGCTATTGTTTTTGCAGTCACTGACCCAGAGCTTGGCAAAAAAGGTTTATCTGCCTTTTTAGTACCGACCGACACACCTGGGTTTATTGTCAACAGAGTAGAGAAAAAGCTGGGTATAAGAGCCTCTGACACCTGCTCCATTAGTTTTGATAATTGCAGCGTCCCAGAGGAGAACATGTTGGGTCAAAGGGGGAAAGGACTGGCAGTAGCTTTATCTAACTTGGAGGGCGGAAGGATCGGAATTGCAGCTCAAGCGGTAGGTATCGCAAGGGCAGCATTTGAAGAAGCACTGAAATACTCCAAAGAACGTGTTCAGTTTGGTGTGCCCATCATTGATCACCAAAGCATAGGCAACTTTTTGGCTGACATGCACACCCAAATCAATGCAGCAAGACTCCTCACCTTGCACGCTGCAAGTCTTAGACAAAATGGACAACCCTGTTTGTCTGAGGCGTCTCAGGCCAAACTCTTCGCCTCTGAGGTATCAGAGTTTGTTTGCTCCAAAGCGATTCAAATCTTTGGGGGTTACGGCTACCTTCAAGACTACCCTGTTGAGCGCCTCTTTAGGGACGCGCGGATAACTCAAATCTATGAAGGTACCAGTGAAGTTCAAAGGCTAGTTATTGCAAGAGAACTAAAAAAATTAGATTTTTAAACTTGAGTCCCAAATAACAAAAATCAAACCCACATCATGCAAATAAAAGATAACCTATTTATTGTGACTGGAGCCGCGTCTGGACTTGGAGCCGCAACGGCTCAGATGATCGTAGACGAAGGTGGTAAAGTTTTAATGGTCGATTTAAACTCTGAGGCCGGTGAGGAATATGCACGTAAATTAGGAGCACAAGCAAAATTCATCAGTGCAGATGTGAGCTCCGAGGACAGTGCAATGGAGGTTTTTAAACTAGCTAAAGAATGGGGTACTCTTAGGGGCTTGGTTAACTGTGCGGGTATAGCACCGGCTGTTAAGGTGCTGGGAAAGGACGGCCCTCACCCACTCAGTACGTTCTCTAAGACAATACAAGTCAATTTAATCGGCTCATTTAACATGTGCAGGCTTGCTGCTGAGTTGATCGCAAATCACTCACCTAACGCCGACAATGAGCGTGGGGTATTGATCAACACTGCCTCTGTTGCCGCGTATGAAGGACAAATAGGGCAAGCCGCTTATGCTGCCTCCAAAGGCGGCGTGGTTGCGATGGTTATTCCCATGGCAAGAGAGCTTGCCAAACAAGGTATTAGGGTACTGGGGATCGCACCTGGCATCATGGAGACCCCTATGCTGATGTCTTTTCCTCAACACGTGCAAGACGCGCTCGGACAAACTGTTCCATTTCCTCAAAGAATGGGCAAGCCCCAGGAGTACGCAGATTTGGTCCGCTATATGTTTAGCAATCATTACCTAAATGGTGAGGTGATAAGACTAGACGGCGCAATTCGATTAACAGCAAGATAATTATTTAAGCACAAATAGGCACACATATGTCCCAAGATCATGTCGTAATCGTCAGCGCTGCAAGAACACCTATGGGCAGTTTTCAGGGCGTGTTGTCTGGTTTTACAGCGGCCAATCTAGGTGCCCATGCAATCAAAGCGGCACTTGAGCGCTCTGGTGCTGATAAGTCTTTGGTCGAGGAAGTTTTGATGGGTTGCGTTTTGCAAGCCGGTCAAGGTCAAGCCCCCGCAAGACAAGCCGCGCTACAAGCTAATTTAGACCACGGTGTTGCTTGCACAACGGTGCACAAAGTTTGCGGATCCGCCATGAAAACTATCATGCTCGGCGCAGACGGGATCATGGCTGGATCATTCGAATGTGCGGTTGTTGGTGGAATGGAGTCGATGACTCAGGCGCCTTACCTTTTACCTAAAGCAAGAGGGGGTTATCGCTTAGGTCACGGTCAATTAATAGATCACATGTTCATGGACGGATTGGAGGACGCTTATTCCGTTGAGAACAGAGGTAAATTGATGGGCACTTTTGCTGAGCAGTGCGCAACCAGTTATTCCTTTTCAAGACAGGAACAAGATGAATTCGCCGTTCGCTCAACAACTAGAGCGCAAGAGGCGAGTAAGAGAGGTGACTTTAATTGGGAGATTGCACCCATCACAGTCCAATCTAAAAAGGGAGAGCAAACCATCGATAAAGACGAGGGTCCCTTTGCTGTGAATATTGAAAAAATTCCAACACTTAAACCCGCTTTTAAGAAAGACGGAACCGTAACTGCGGCCAATTCATCATCCATCTCTGACGGAGCAGCAGCCTTGTTGCTCATGAAAGCTTCAAAAGCAAAGCAACTTGGGCTTCACCCCTTAGCAAAAATAGTAGGTTATGTAAATCACGCAGCTGCCCCTGATTTGTTTCCAACTGCACCGATTGGGGCCATTCAAAAGCTTATGAAAAAAACGGGTTGGACAACGGATAGTGTTGACTTGTTTGAAATCAACGAGGCGTTTGCAGTAGTTGCAATGGCTGCAATAAAGGACCTAAAGCTAGACGCCAATAAAGTTAATATCAATGGAGGAGCTTGCGCTCTAGGCCATCCCATTGGAGCCTCTGGAGCCAGGATTGTAGTGACTTTGTTAGGAGCGCTCAGGAAACACGGTCTCCAGCGGGGAGTGGCTTCGCTTTGCATCGGCGGCGGAGAAGCAACTGCACTTGCATTAGAGATGCTTTATTAACCCAAGCGTCCCTTTAGGGCTTGATTCAACCCTTGATCCAACCCTTGATTGATCGCTTAGTAAAGCTACTCAAGCAGTAATCTGCTGAATACATCGCATATTCAATGGAGTTCAATGGAGTTGAATCTAACGAAGACCAGCAGAGAGAGATTCTCCAGGTTTGTAAAAGCGAGAATAGCGGGGTCTTTCAGAAAAAAAATATCAGTTGAATTTTAGAGAGAATATCCTCGATCATTTAAAAAGATTCTTGTTATTATTTCGCTTTAACATGAGACTCAGGCGCTAGAATATTCCTTCTTTTAAAGGATTTCTCTGAAATGACTCTGCCTCAACCTCCCTCACCCGCTTTGGCTAACGATATGGCCAATGCAATTCGTATGTTAGCTGTGGATGCGGTTGAAAAAGCCAAGTCAGGACATCCGGGCGCTCCGATGGGGATGGCAGAAATTTCAGAAGTGCTGTGGAACAGACACTTAAGGCATAGCCCTAAGAACCCTCATTGGCTTAACAGAGACCGATTTGTACTCTCAAACGGTCACGGGTCCATGCTAATTTATGCATTACTTCACCTAACTGGATACGATTTACCCATAACTGAGTTACAAAATTTTCGCCAACTTCACTCTAAAACCCCAGGACACCCAGAGGTAGGCATTACTCCAGGAGTTGAGACGACCACCGGTCCCTTAGGACAAGGAATAGCTAACGCAGTTGGAATGGCGCTTGCCGAGAAACTCTTGGCTGAAGAATTCAACGAAGTCGCTAATGGGAAGGCTTTAAATATAGTTGACCACTTTACATACGCATTCCTTGGTGACGGATGTTTAATGGAGGGCATAAGCCATGAGGTTTGCTCACTTGCTGGCACGCTTAGACTATCAAAGCTCATCTTTTTATATGACGACAACGGAATTTCAATTGACGGACACGTCAAGGGATGGTTCACCGACGATACACCCAAAAGGTTTGAGTCTTACGGTTGGAACGTTATTGCGGGGGTTGATGGTCATGACACTAGGGCCGTTGATCTAGCTATTTTGAGGGCCAAAGATCAGGCCACCCAAAGTGATGGGCGTCCTACAATTATTTGCTGCAAAACAACCATTGGCAAAGGCTCCCCTAACAAGGGTGGAACAGAGGGTGTGCACGGCTCAGCGCTGGGCGCAGCCGAGGTTGCTGCGACCCGAGCGGCCTTGAATTGGAACCACGAGCCCTTTGTGATCCCACAGCCCATCATGGCTGCTTGGGACGCAACAGCGAGAGGCGAACAATTTGAAGCCCAGTGGAACTCAGTCATGCAAGAGTACCGCACCCATTTCCCCGAAAAAGCACTAGAGTTTGAAAGACGGATGAAGGGGACTTTATCAACCCGCTTTGAGCAGGGCTTGAAAGCCTTGTTTGAAAATGTCGTAGCCAAGGCGGACCCGGTTGCTACTCGCAAAGCAAGCCAAAACGCACTCGATTTATTGGCCCCTCTTATGCCTGAATTTTTTGGGGGAAGCGCAGATTTGACCGGATCTAATCTGACCAACTTCAAGGGTTGCACAGTCGCAGGGCGCGATCATTGGGGCAATCACATGTCCTACGGGGTCAGAGAGTTCGGCATGGCCGCCATGATGAACGGCATTGCACTGCACGGGGGATACATTCCTTACGGGGGGACTTTCCTCACCTTCAGTGACTACAGCAGAAATGCCATCCGTATGGCATCGCTCATGAAGTTGCGCGTTATTCATGTGATGACGCATGACTCCATTGGCCTTGGCGAGGACGGCCCGACCCACCAAAGTGTTGAGCACATACCTTCCTTGCGATTGATTCCCGGTCTTGATGTGTGGAGACCCTCAGACTCACTGGAAACTGCAGTTGCATGGGCCCATTCAATACAAAGACATGATGGCCCCTCCCTCCTTGCCCTATCAAGACAGAATTTACCAAGACTTCTTGAAAGCGCAGTGTCTGAATCCGATGTAAGAAAAGGCGGCTACATCCTTAAAGATATGGTCAATCCCGTTGCTGTGATTATTGCAACTGGCTCTGAGACATATTTGGCGCTTGAGGCTCAAAAGATACTTGCAGAGCAAGCAATTTCTACACGAGTTGTGTCCATGCCTTGTACTAATCTTTTTGATAGACAGAGTCAAGAATTCCGTCACAAGGTTATTCCGCTCAACTTACCTGCAGTTGCGGTTGAGGCGGGACAGCCAGACTTTTGGCATAAATACGTAGGTCGCCAAGGCAAAGTGATAGGCATAGCCACCTTTGGAGAGTCAGCTCCGGCACCCCAGCTTTACAAGCACTTTGGCATCACTGCACAAGCTATTGTGGCCGCTGTAAAAGATCTAATTTAAAGAAAAAAATGGGGTGAGCAAATCAGGCTTAGATTTACTCACCCATCATACATAAGTTGATTTAAAACAACCGATGT
>Ga0208618_1000455_pt1 | contig 18920 bp, 13 predicted proteins | sample CryBogCBE18Jul08_FD_184585 | JGI IMG/M metagenome (GOLD analysis project Ga0208618, IMG submission 184585) | Freshwater microbial communities from Crystal Bog, Wisconsin, USA - CBE18Jul08 (SPAdes) | ecosystem: Environmental > Aquatic > Freshwater > Lake | place: Crystal Bog, Wisconsin, USA...
GTGTTGAGGAGGCTCCAACCCTGAGTTGTTATCAAAGCACCAGAACCAAATGATGTGGTTGCCATGGTTGCGAAAACAAAGAAATTTATAGCCCCTTGTGCTTTATTTTTTTCCTCAGCTCTATAAGTTGTCATTGCGAGTGTGGTTGCTCCAGTAAAAAGGAAGTTCCAACCAACCCCCAGTGAGAATAAGGCTATTAGGAAGTGTGTCAGGTCTGTTCCAGACAAGGCAATAATCACACAAAGTAAATTGAGCATGACACCGGTCATCATTATTTTAAATTTTCCAAAACGTTTGATGAGTGATCCCGTAAAAAAACCAGGTGCAAACATCCCTATAACGTGCCACTCAAGCACTAATGCAGTCTCAGAGAAAGATAAGCTGCAGATTTTCATGGCAAGAGGAGTTGCTGCCATTAGCAAGTTCATAATTCCGTAGCCAAACGCTGCACATATGACAGATACGATGAAAACTGGTTGTTTAATTAACTCAAAGGTTGATCTAACATTGGTTGTATGCGAATATGTTTGATCTTCAGCGGGAAAACTAATGAAATTCATCAACAAAAATCCTAACAATCCTACAAAACAAAGACTAAGGTAAGCTCCCAAAAATGGTGTTTCAAATAAATTGTGTGTCCAGGCCGCCAAATTAGGACCAATAATTGCACCTAATAGACCACCTGCGAGAACCCAGGATACGGCTTTTTCTCTGAATTCTTTGGTAGTCACCTCAGCAGCTGCAAATCTATAGAGTTGTCCGTTGGCACTATAAAAACCGGCTATAAAAGTGCCAGTTATTAGGAGATAGAAATTTTGACTCCAAGCGGCGTAAGCACATATCAGGGCTGAAAATATGGCTACCAAAAGTCCCAATTGAAAACATCTCTTACGACCAAATTTTGCTTGGGCTTTAGAGACCAAGGGGGTTGACAGAGCTCCGCCAACAACGTAGCCCATAACTGGCAAAGTTGCTAACCAAGCTGTAGGGGCAAGGGAGAGTCCTACAAGACCGTTAATTGCAATGAAAGTAACATTGTTGGTTAGAAATAGTCCCTGACACAAAATTAATATGATGAGATTGATGTTGAGGAACTTACTTTTCATATTAACTTTTTTTAATTGTGTAGATGACTGAGCAGTATGCGTAAGTCCTTTTTGATTATAGCGAGCCAATTTTTCAACAGAATGGGACTTTTAGAATGACAATTTACGAGTCAATTTGATTGAAAATTGATCGTATCATTCAAATGCAAAGTCAATATTTTGAAAGTCTACATGCATCATTTACTTTAGTTTTTTACTTTATACGATGTATATTATGTTAAATAATAAATATGAATAGGTGTCCACTCTAGGTTTTTAAAACTTGCCGTACTTAAGGTAAGCTTGAACCGGATCTTCCCCATTACGAATAGCTTCTCTCACTTTGTTCTCAGCAAGTTCGACTTCGGTGGTCTTTTGAATGACCATTTGAATGATTTCTTTAGGAATAACGATCGAACCATCTCTGTCAGTCAAAATATAGTCACCATTGTTAATAATTACATTTCCTATCTTGATTGGTTTTTCAAATTCAGTTGCAATCCATCTTGCAACGATATCCTCAGGCGTAAAAAAACTATGCCAAACAGGAAACCGTAATTTCAAAATAAAGTCTGTATCTCTACAACCCCCATCTACAAAGTAACCAAGTACGCCTTTGTTTTTCAAAGTTTCTGCAGACAATTCACCCATCAATGCAACATCGTTATTATTGGGTTGACATACCACTACATGCCCACTAGGGGCTTTTGATAATAGACCTGTCCACGCAAGTAATGAGTCGCGGGCTGATACTGATTTGTCAATTTTCCCTGAAACTGTCCAAATTGGTCCAAACATTTTTAGATCAGGATCTAGTGGACGAATATTATGAGGTAACACAAAATTAGAAATACCCATGCCTCTTAGAACATCGTGAACGGCCCCGGTATAAAGATGCTTAAGTTTTTCTGTGATTAGATGTTGATCAGTCATATTTATTTTTCCTTAAATTATTGATGCATTTCTTTCCATGTTTGCTCTTGTTTTAACAAATATGAGCTAATGCTGGTATTGTTTCGCATATTTGCAAAATCTGACGCTCGTAGATCAAGTTGGTTTTTTATAGTGGGGTCTGCACCCTGTTCAATTAGGAATCGGACAGACTGCTCATCTGCGTACCTACTTGCCATCATTAAAGGCGTCGTGCCGTTAGGAGATTCAGCATCTATGTATGCACTTTTATCTAAGAGTAATTTAATCATTAAAAGGTTACCCTTAGTTGCCGCGTAATGAAGAGGTGTCCAACCCGTTTTATTTACCTCTGAACCTGATTTGATTAACCTCTGAGCAATCTCTATGTTGTTATTAAAAACAGCAAACATGAGAGCATTTTCATCTTGTACATTGGTACGGTCAATGTCTATAGTTTTTACGGATATCAACGCTTGTACTACTTTTACAGATCCTTTTTTTACTGCAACTATTAGTGCTGACTCACCATTTTCAGAGGGTGTATTTGGATCAAAACCTTTCGCAAGTAGCTTTGAGATCTGATCGGCATTATCAAGCTCAATTGCATTGAAAAAATCCTCATAGGATCCAGCAAAAGACAGTTGCATGAGACAACAACAAACTAATGATGTAACCATTTGAAATGGTAACTTAATTAAGTTGCTCTTTGTAAAAGGCCTATTTAGACAACTCATTAGAAATTGTTGATAGATTGATGTTTTTGAATAAGTTTTCAAAATTTTCACTACTGGCTTTTGCTACTTCTTCAACACTTATTCCTCTAAGTTCAGCAATGTGTTGGGCAACAAACGGGACATAGGCAGGGGTGTTGGTTTTTCCGCGATGTGGCGCCGGGGCTAGATAGGGACTATCGGTCTCGATCAACAATCGATTAAGAGGTAACCAAGATGCAATTTCTTTCAATTCTTTTGCGTTTTTGAATGTCACAATTCCCGAAAAGGAAATATAAAACCCCAACTCCAAGGCTCTCCTGGCAACATATTCATTTTCAGTAAAGCAGTGGAAAACCCCGCCAACACTATTAGTTGATCCGTCTTCTCCCTCCTCCATCAAAATTTTGAGAGTATCCTCAGACGCATTTCTAGTGTGTATAACAAGGGGTAGTCGACTAGCTTGAGCGACTTTAATGTGTGTTCTAAATCTATTTCTTTGCCACTCCATTTCTGAGACGTTTCTCTCGCCTAGTCTGTAGTAATCGAGCCCGGTTTCACCAATGCCTACTACTTTTGATCGAGAAGATTTAGAAAGAAGATCTTCAAAATTTGGCTCAATAACACCCTCCTCGTCTGGGTGAACACCAACCGTACACCAAAAGTTATCGTATTGCAAAGCTATGCTGTGTACATCTTCAAATGTTTCCATTTTGGTACTAATAACCAATGCCCGCATTACTTTTGCATCATGCATCGCCGATCTAATATTGGCCATATTTGCAGCAAGCTCGGGGTAATTAAGATGACAATGAGAATCTGTAAACATATTTATACTTATTATTGTTATTGGTCTTGCATTGCCTTATTGGCTTGAATGCATAAACTCTCAATCATCAATCCAGAATTAAAAGGATGATCAGATGTCTTTGCTTCCCGACCAAGATCTTTAAACAATTGAACTAGGGAATGTAGATTCTTAGCCTTAGGCAGGATACTTTGGTTGAAATACCGAGTTTCAAATTGAAAATGCGAAGCAATCAAATCACTACACAATTTTTGTAAGATAGAAATAACTTCTCTAGGCGAAAATCCTGATAGTAGAGAGCTGTCCCCTTTTAGAATCGCCTTAGGTATGGAGTTCCAAAGGTTTGCATCAATTCCTAGTTCAGCAAGTTCCCTTGCATCATTTGGACGCCCGCCAGAGGCTTTAAGAAGTACATTAGCTTCCTTTACCTCCAAGCCACTTGCCTCAAGCCACTTGATAGAGTCTAAATCATTTGGCCAAACCATTGTGTGGGTCTGACAACGACTTCTAATGGTTGGTAAAAGTTGGTGGGCGGCCTCACTAGAAACGATAAATCTTGTATTACCCGCAGGCTCTTCCAAGGTTTTAAGAATCATATTTGATGCATAGAGATTAAGTTTTTCCGCTGGGTAGATTAGAACAATCTTATTCAGAGTACTGGACGCGGTGCGCTGGGTAAATTCAACCATGTCTCTTACCGCTTCAACTCGTATCTCTTTGCTTGGTTTACGGTCCTTTTCATCAATCTCTTTTTGAGCTTTCTCATTTAGGGGCCAACCCAAATCCAACATTTGCACCTCTGGCATGAGTACATATAAATCTGGCTGGGCACGTACGTCAATAAGGTGACAATTTGTACATTTATTGCATCCCTGTTGATCTTGTGGTTGAAGGCAAAGCCATGCTTTTGCAAGCTCCAGTCCGAGTTCATACTGACCAAGTCCTGATGGACCTTCAAGTAACCATGCGTGTCCCTTACGACTGAATAGATTTTTCGTTTGTTCAGCTATCCAAGGTGCTATCAAGGTAAGAGTTTCACTCATTTATTGTGATCTGTAGTTAACCAATTTTTACTGACTATTGTTTTGTAAATTTCAGCCCAAACATCATCTCGAGGTTGATTAGCGTTGATCATTACAAACCTTTTTGGGGATTCATCTGCTCGTAGTTGGTATGCAGCGTGAACACGGGAAAAAAACTGGACTGATTGTGATTCAAAACGGTCAGGAGTTCTTGCTGCCTCTAAACGTTTTGCGGCAACTTCAGGCTCCAATGCAAACCAAAGAGTCAAGTCTGGCTCTATAAATTTATCCCCAATTCCCTGTACCCATGATTCTAACTGCTTGAGTATATTTATATCAAACCCTCGCCCTCCTCCCTGATATGCAAAAGTTGCATCAGTAAATCTGTCACATATAACAATGTGTCCTGACTCTAATGCAGGTTGTATTACATTTTTAAGATGATCCCTTCTTGCCGCAAAAACAAGCATAGACTCTGTGAGAGGATCCATTGATTCATTAAGAACCATTTGACGCAGCTTCTCTGCTAATTCTGTTCCACCTGGTTCTCGGGTTAAAGTGACATGCAAGTTGGCATCTTTAAATAGATCAGCTAGGGCTTGTATATGTGTCGATTTACCAGCACCATCGATTCCCTCGAAACTTATAAAAATACCATTTGAATTATTAATCATTTTAGATTGGGTGAACTTGTGTAATTTTTTACTCGACTCAGCTGAAACTTCTGGACAGCTAAATTATGCTCCTCTAGGGTGCGGCTGAATTCACTGCTGCCATCTCCTTTGGCGACGAAATACAAGGCTTTACTTTGTGCGGGACGCACAGCGGCCATAATTGAGGCCTTTCCAGGCATGGCAATCGCAGTTGGTGGGAGTCCTGTGTGCAAATAGGTATTCCAGGGATGATCATTTCGCAAATCGCTTTTGTGAAGATTTCCATCAAAATCGCTACCCAAGCCGTAAATGACTGTAGGATCAGTTTGTAACGGCATTCCAAGTTCTAAACGATTGCTAAATACACTGGCGATCATAGGTCTGTCGCTGGGTAGCCCCGTCTCCTTTTCAATAATGCTAGCCAGTATCAGAGCATCTTCTGGGGTTTTAAGTGGGGATTGAACAGGTCTATCTTGCCAAATATTATTCAAATGGCGCTGCATGGCTTGGAAGGATCTTTTTAAGATATTTTTATCTGATGTTCCTTTTCCATAAGTATAGGTGTCAGGATAAAAATGTCCCTCTGCAGAAAGTTCAGGCGCGCCAAGCATTGCCATTATTTCTTGATCAGTCATATTTACTGAATCGTGGCGTAAACTATCCGATTTGGCTAATTGAGCTCTGAATTGCCTCATATTCCAACCCTCGATCAAGGTTATAGCCCTTAAATTCTCCTCGCCTCTAATCAACTTTTGTAGTAAATCCCAACCCGTATCATTTCTGCTGAGTTCATAACTTCCAGCTCGAATTTGTTTGGCTTGGCCACTCAACCGAAATAGCCAATACAGACCAAGGGGAGGCATATCCACGCCCGAGCGAACGACCTCACTGGCAATCAGTTTCACCGATGTACCAGGCTCAATCGAAATCTCTACTGAAGGCGTTGTTAAATTCAAAGGACTAAAAGTCCACCAAAGTAGTTGCCCAGTACCTAAGATCGTAAAAATGAGTGCAATAATAAAGGAGAACTTTAGGATGCGAAACAAAGCTTAAATCCTTGAAACATTTGAAAAAACCATAATATACGATAATCTAAGCTTAGATTAACCAAATGCACACTTACTTATTTTGATAGATCTTAATAAATTCCCTGACTTGAATTTCGGAACTATGCCACTCGGTAACTACGGCGTCATAAAAGTTACAGGTGCAGATGCATTGTCTTTTTTGCACAATCAACTAACACAAGATTTCCTTAATTTGTCACAAAATCAAGCAAGATTTTGTTCATTTTGCAATGCAAAAGGGAGAGTTCAAGCCACTTTTATAGGCCTACTCAGTGAGCAAGGGGATGTTTTACTCATAACAAGCTCCGATTTAATTGTCCAGACCGTAAAGCGCTTGTCAATGTTTGTGCTTCGTTCAAAGGTGAAAATCGTAGATGCAAGTGCTGAATACAATCTGACTGGATTTATTGGAAGCAATGAAGTTCCCAAGGAAATATCTCCAGAGCATTGGAGTCAATACAATCAAAAAACAGGAGGCTCCACCCATCATTGGATTACCTTATACCCTGCTTGTGGCAAACCAAGGTATCTTCGCGTTTCATCGCTATTAAATCCCAGTAGTCCAGAATTGGCTGAACCAATTGGCCTGAGTCATGATGGCAAGCTGAATGATTGGGATTTGAGCGATATTCTTAGCGGTGTTTGTTTGATAGGTTTACCAACATTCGAATCTTTCGTTCCTCAGATGATTAATTATGAGTCGTTGGAAGGGGTTAATTTTAAAAAAGGTTGTTACCCAGGCCAAGAAGTTGTAGCTAGAAGCCAATTTAGAGGAGCCATAAAGAGACGTGGATTTATAATCTCTTGTGCCTCTCCAATTAAAGATGGTCAGGAATTGTTCACTTCAGATGACATAAGCCAACCCTGCGGGAAAATTGTCAGGTCTTGTAGAACTGATCAAGCCTATTTCGCTTTCGCAAGTATCCAAACCAAAGCGGAAGAAGAATCCACCCAAATAGTTACTATCAATTTGGAGCAAGTCTTTTTACATCCCCTACCCTACATGCTAAGGGAAGATATTTAATACGTTGGTATTATTTTTTTCTGTTAATTTAAGATCTTTAATTTTAAATCGTACTCAAGTATTTAGCTTTTGAGTCGATATACCTATTGTGCCAATTTGCGCCTTTGCAGATCAGCACATCTTGATTTCCAAACAAATGCCAACAAGCATCGTCAACTTATTACCGACAGGGAGTCTTTCAAGCCTCTCTTCATCTGCGATCAATTCACTTACCTCAAGTGCAGTTGCGGGAATAACCACGAGTGCGCTTGGTTCGTTGTCTCCCAAACAGTTTGGATATTTAAGCACTGATGGTATTCTAGGACTAACAAAAACACAGTTTCAAAACCTTACGACGGATGAATTTATAAATATAAATACAACCGGTATTTCAGTCCTTACAAGTGCACAAATTAACTCATTAACAACTGGTTTAGTCTCATCTATGACTGCACCACAACTGCAGGCTTTATCAAGTTCACAGTTCAATTTACTATTATTTCTCGAGCTTTCTAAGGGGGTTTCTTTAAGTACAGCGAATTTTTCTTCCCTCACATCAAGACAAACTTCTGGATTAACTGCGACTTCACTATCCACGATCACATCAGATTCTTTTGCCGCACTAACTCCGCTTGCATTACAGGCAATTTCTAGCACCCAGTTAGGTGGATTGACAAGTACTGTCATATCCAAATTGACAGCAAATCAGATTAGAAATTTAACTTCATATCAAGTTACTGGACTTAGCGGAGACCAAATATCTCAACTTACTACAGTAGCACTAAGTGGCTTAAGTGGAAACGATATATCAAAGCTTAGTAGCAATCAAATTTCACAGCTAAGCTCGTATACTTTTTCAAAACTCTCCTCAGAACAGATCCAATACTTATCATCAAATCAAATCTCAGCACTCAACTCGTCTGTTATATCAAACCTTAGTAGTGCAAGATTACAAGAAATTGGTGTCACTCAAATCAAAGGATTAACGTACGATCAGTTATCTGTGATGAGTACATCAAACATCAGCTTAATTCCCCTATTAGACTGGGTACAACTGACGACCAACCAAATTGCGGCTTTTAGTTCAAAAGCAATCGCCGCCACAACAAATAAACAGTTGTCTTTGCTAAGCTCTAATCAAATAAAAGCCCTTTCAACCGTGGGTGTCCAAGCCCTAAACACTATTCAAATACAAGCTTTTGACACATCACAAATTGTATTTTTTACCACTCAACAGCTAAATTCATTGAATACGGGAACACTCAATGCAATAGACTTAATGAATTTTCAAGCCTTGACTAGCAATCAAATCCAAGGGCTTTCAGCGTTTCAATTAAACAATTTACAAACGAAACAACTCCAATTTCTTACCGATACCCAAATTTCGCAACTGACCTCTACTCAGTTGAATGGGATCAATTCTTCACAACTAAATTCACTTAATCCCTCCCAGTTTCAAAGCCTCACATCAACACAAATTGTGGGCCTAAATTTAAATCAAATTCAATCCCTGACTTCCGTTCTGCTGGGAGAAATTAGTGGAAATCAAATTCAGGGGTTAACGGTTAATCAACTAGGAGCGATGACATCATCGCAAATCGCTAACTTATCAATGAGTGCAATTAATGCATTGAAAACTGCACAAATAGCAGGGTTAAATACAGACAACCTTATTGGACTTACCTCCTCGCAGATCAGCAGCTTAACGCCTGAGGACATGGCAGCCATGTCAAACCTGCAACTCAAGAGCCTAAGCTCCTCACAAATACTTGGCATTTCAAGCACTCAGATAGCATATTTAACTTCTCAACAAATCGCGGGATTACAAACAGATACTGTCACAAAGTTATCAGATTCTCAAATTAAGGTGTTAAGTTCAAATCAAATCTCATATCTTAAAACTTTTAATATATCGGCATTAACTCCAAATCAAATACACGCCCTGGGATCAGCTCAAATATTGGGCATGAGCACGGGGCAACTGAAGTCGATTGGCTCTGACCAGATTCAGTCGTTGACAAGTGAGGCAATAAACAGCCTAACAAGTCAGCAAATTGCAAGTTTATCTACTATTGACTTTAGCTTGTTATCAGAAAACCAAGTAGGAGGTATCAATTCAACTGCTGCTCCTGGACTTAGTAATGAGGCATTAATTGCACTTATGAGTGATGCAATTCAGAGCCTTAAAACAAGCTCAATTTCAGCTATCTCATCTCAACAAATTAAGGCACTTGCTTCTGCGGTTTTGGTTGAATTAACCAGCAAACAAATTGCAGCATTAAGCACATTACAAATTTCGGTATTAACACCCACTAACGTTTCTTTATTGAGTACAAATCAAGCCGCTGCGATAACCTCATTTCAGCTTCCCATTTTTAATCTTGAACAGATCAAGATGCTTGGAAGCGCTAATTTTGCTGCGTTGACTAATAATGCTCTAAGTCAACTTCAAAGCTCACAAGTTTCAGCCCTAACGACTGAAGAATTTAGCGCAATCACTTCAAAGAATATTGCATCGTTAAGTTCAACTGCGATTAAGGGATTGACGAATATACAACTAAGTATGCTCAGCACAGATAGCTTCAATCGCATTGTGCCTAATGGAATAGCAGGCTTAACAACTAGTCAAATAATGGGACTAGTTTCCGCAGATTTCAAAGCGTTTACATCCGCTCAAATTAAAGCCCTCAGCTCAGCACAAATCAATACTTTGCAAAACAATGTAAATTTACAAGGCGCCACACTTGGAACAGAATTTTATAGTTTATTAACCTCTAAACAAATAACTGGCCTAGATGCATCTGAATTATCTCTGCTGGGTACCAATAGCATAGCGGCAATCAATACTATGGCTATAAGCGGTCTGCGTGCAAACCAATTGCAGGGACTGAATTCGCAGCAACTCTCGACTCTTGCATCGATTCAATTTGATGCCCTAAATACAGTTCAGTTACAAGGTCTTAGTGGAATTCAAATTGGTCAATTGACGACAAGTAATTTGAGCTTACTTGGAAATAGTAAGCTAATCTCACTCTCAACATATCAAATTAATCAATTAGATTCAAAAACCATTTCTGCACTTAACTTAACTCAGTTAACAAGTTTAACGTCTAAACAAATTTCATCTTTGAATAGTTCGGTCATTACAACTTTGAGTAGTTCAATTTTCCAGGAACTCACTACATCTCAAATAATTGGCTTAACATTTGAACAACTTAACAACTTATCCACAAAGAATATATATCGATTTCCTAGCTCAGATTTAGCTCAGTTAACCAGCAATCAGTTAGCAGGGCTAAGTACTCAGTTTATCAACTCGCTTAATGGGGCCAGTTTCTCTTTCTTTAATTCTGCTCAAATCAAATCCCTGTCAGTTAATGGGATTACAGGTTTATCCAGCAACCAGATCGCAGGTATCTCGGCTGATCAAATATCATTTTTTACTACTGCTCAATTAAATGCATTATCAACGGATACGTTTAATGCAATGAACTATGCCGACATTACGAATCTAACAACTACTCAAATCATTGGGCTTTCAACTGTTCAACTTAACTCATTAAAATCCTCTTTACTTCGAAGTTTAAGTACTCTGAGCATCAGCGCTCTTACAACACAACAAATTGCTAATTTAAATACTTCTCAGTTGAGTCAACTATCTCAAACTCAGTTTTCAAATATCAGTTCTGCACAAATACACTCACTCATCCAAAATCAGATTAACTCATTATCAACAGTCTCAATTGGAGCACTTACCGCCGTTCAAATGCAAGGACTCTCAATCACTCAGATTTCACAGATGACATCTGATCAGATTGGAGCACTTTCATCAATTGCTTTATCAAATCTTAAATCGACTCAAATTGCAGGGTTGACTTCAGCCAACATTATTGGACTTAAACCCCAAAAGCAAATTCCCTTTATTCCCTCGCCTGATTTAGCTGTGATGTCGACTCTACTTTTAAATTCATTAAGCACAGATCAATTCCAAGCAATAACGTCTGGTGAGATTTCAGCCCTTACACCTTTGCAGCTCTCTGGAATTAAAAGTTCAAGTTATGCAGTTCTAAAAGGCACTCAATTGAGCGCCATGACTACAAACCAAATCGCCTCACTTACATCCAATGCACTCACAGCATTTTCAACAGATGCGGTAAGTGGTTTGACCTCAACACAACTCAATACTTTAAGCAGTACACAGTTGGATTTACTAAGTACTGAAAATTTTGCAGCACTAAGTCCAATCGCTATTAAGGGGTTCACCGATGCTCAGTTAAAAAGCCTGACGTCAAGTCAACTAGGCGCATTTACCTCACAAGAAGTATCGTATCTTAAAACTTTAACCCCCATAGTCTTAGATTTAACTGGAGTGGAAGCTTATACGACCTCTAACGTGTCCAATTTATCTGGTGTTGCTTTCAACGTATTAACCTCTAAAGAAGTAGATGCCGGTATAAAAACACAACAAATAGGAAAGTCAGGCGTAAGCTTTGACCTAGGAAATACCGGCGAAGCTACAAGTGTTGGATGGATTACCCCTGGGGAAGGCTTTCTTGTTAGGGTCCCCCAGGGAGCGAAAACAATAACAAACGGCTCTGAGCTCTTTGGTAATGCAACCCCCTTGCCAAATTCTGAGATTAATCAAACTGCAGCCAACGGATTTGCTGCGCTTTCGGCTTTCTCCTCACCTACAGCCACAGAAATCACCTCTAGCGACCCCTTATTTAACGAATTAGAGGTTTGGGTTGCTACCGGGTCAAACAGGGGAACACCTACTGGTACCTTGTACACACTTGCCGAACTGAATATCAAATCGTTAAATTTAACTGCAACTCAAGTGAAAATAGCCGATAACGGCAACACCATTGGTTTGATGTCATCATTCACTACAAACGACGGCACATCTCACCAAATGGCCGATGTTTGGTTGGCAAGTGCTTCTGGAACACAGGCTTCTACGGCGCAGATGACCTCTGCTTTGAATTCATATGCCTCCAATGTTTCAGATAAAACTGGCTCTGGCTCAGTTTTTGATAACGTAACCCAACAACAAATGCCCTCTGTTTCTGATAGTTTGTCGCAATTACTAAGTCAAACTATTAAAAAATACGGATTAAGCTCTTCCGTTTTGGATTCTCAAAGTGGGGGAAGTTCAGAGTTAAACTCGCCCGCGTGCAGTTTAATAAATTCAGCAGCAACTCTCCCCGGAATCACCAGCGGGGTTATAAAACAAACTGAAAATGATTTAAATTCAAATACTTTGAATTCCGTAACTAATCAAAAATCTTGATCAATTAAGTAGGTATTGGTTGTAAAAACAATAATATAAAGATCACATAGATTCAGTTAGCATTTTTTGATAATCCGACCTAGAGGCTATTTTGGGGTTTGTTTTATGGCAGTGATCAGCCATAGCACCATCGATTATTTTTTCAAATAAATCACTGTTTACTCCCATTTCTTGAAGCCCCTTAGGTAATCCCAATCTAACATTCATCTCTTTTATTGCTTTAATGATTTGATCAAGTGCTTGGTTACTGTTGATTGGAGACAGGCCCATAGCTGTGGCTAAACGGATTAGCTTGTTCTCTTTAACCATTGATTCAGCCTGTGCGTTGAAAGATAACACCGAAGGCAGGAAAACGGCATTTAGTGTGCCGTGATGTAGCCTGGGATTTACACCACCTAAGCTGTGGCTCAATGAATGTACACAGCCCAATCCCTTTTGAAAAGCCATTGCACCCATCATGGATGCACACATCATATTTGTTCTCGCTTCCTTGTCCGAACCGTTTTGGGTTGCCTGCTCAATGTGACTCCAACCCCTAGTTAATCCCTCCAACGCTATTCCATCAGCGGGCGGATTAAAAGGGGGGGCCATAAAGGTCTCCATACAGTGTGCAATCGCATCCATACCCGTCGCGGCTGTAAGCAATGGGGGAAGTCCCATCGTAAGCTCAGGATCAAGGATGGCAACCTTAGGAACAAGGTGCCATGAGTGAAAACCTAGTTTACGCCCATCATCAACGATGATGATGGCTCCTCTTGCAACCTCGCTTCCCGTACCCGCCGTTGTAGGGATCGCTATCAATGGAAGTACTTGAGGGGATATCTTCATTGAACCACCCTCTATCGTTGCATAGGTTTTAAGGGCGCCTTCATGAGTAGCCATAATAGCAACGCCTTTGGCGCAATCGATTGAGGACCCACCGCCCAAAGCAACAATACCATCACAACCCATTTTTTTGCAAAGTGTTGATGCTTGTCTAACCGCATCCTCAGTTGGGTTGGAGGGGGTTTGATCGAAAACAACTGAATCTAAGGACTCTAAAACCTTGATAGCCTTCTCTAAAATGCCAGCTTTGACAATTCCTTGATCAGTCACAATAAGAGGTTTTGCGATTCCATATTTTTTACATTCCTCAGCAAGTAAAGAAAGTGCACCGTATTCAATTTGAATTTGAGTAATATAGAAAATATTAGACATAGTTGTATGATTTTTTATTTAAATAAAATGAGAATTTTGAATCTTCTCATTAAGTATATCCAAAATTATCTAAATTCTTGTGAGCAATTGTCCATAGTTGAATAGGTGAAAATAACAATATGAATATACTAGATTTTCACAGCATTAATGATCCATCTCCTTTAACGAGTGAGATGCACAAAGTCCTCGCACAAATGAAACAAGCCAATAGGCCCCCATTTCATCAACTTAACCCTTTTGATGCGAAGGCGCTTTATCTCAAGGGAGCTGATGTTCTTGAAATTACATCCGCAAAAATGGCTAATGAGGAAACAATTAAGATCACCTCATTTGATGGAGCACTAATTGAGATTAAGGTTTTTACACCTACCACTGTGTCAAAAAAATCTTTCGACAATAGTTCAAGTAATGGTGCACTAATTTACTTTCACGGTGGTGGTTTCACCATTGGTAGCATACAAACCCACTCAATACTTTGCAAAGAAATTGCTGCTCAGACTCAGTTGTGTGTATTCAGTGTTGAATATCGGCTAGCCCCAGAGTTTAAATTCCCAACTGCGCATCTTGACTCTTGGGCTTCTTGTGCATGGATCTTTGACAACTGTGACAAACTAAATATATCTGCAGACCGCATCTTTATTGGGGGAGACAGTGCTGGGGGTACTCTCAGTCTTTTTTGCACGCAACAGGCCGCTATCCAAGGATATAAAGTAAAAGGACAAGTTCTTTTTTACCCTGGATGCTCTCCTGAACAAAATATGAAATCTCATCAACTTTACGCGAGTGGATATTTACTGGATAGTGATACCATTGAATACTTTTATGGGCAATACCTTAGAAATATTCAGGATCGGTTTGATTGGCGGTTTTCAGCCCTAAATTCACCTTATCTAAAACTACTCCCCCCCACTTGGATTGGATTGGCAGAGTGCGATCCGCTAAGGGATGAGGGAATCGCATTGAATGAGATATTAAATAAACTTGGCTGCACATCGGTTTGCAGGGTCTACGCAGGTGTCGTGCATGGTTTTATAAAAATGGGCCGTTTCATTCCCCAAGCGATTAGCGCGCATAAAGACGCATGTGAATTTATGAAAAATTTAATTTAAATGAAAATCTAAAGAAAATAAATCTACGAAATACAAAATGAACTCAACGTCGAACTCAACAAATAATTCGCCTGTATCAAAGTCGCTTTTTAGACATCATCATCCACTTCGTGTAAGATGGTCAGAAATTGATCTTCAAAAAATTGTATTCAATCCGCATTATTTAACTTATTTTGATGTCTCAGTCACCGAATATTGGCGAAAGCTTGCAATGCCCTATGAACTGACTCTAGACATATTACAAGGTGATCTTTTTGTAAAAAAAGCTAGTATCGAATATCACGCATCTGCAAGACTTGACGATTTACTGCACATATCTTTGAGATGCGACAAAATCGGTCGATCCTCTATGACTTTTAAAGGGGCTATTTTTAGATCAAATGAACTTCTAGTGGAGAGCGAGATAATTTATGTCTTTGCTGATCCAAATACACAAACTTCCAAGGCAATTCCAGAAAATTTCAAATCAATTCTCAATGATTTCGAGGCGGGTAGAGAAATTACAAGTTTAAAAATTGGGTCCTGGGATGAATTAAGACCGGACGCGCTCTCGCTGAGGAACGAGATTTTTGTAAAGGAACAAGGAGTTCCCGCTGAATTAGAGGAGGACGCCTTTGATTCAACATCAACTCATGCTGTTTTGTATAATTTTTGTAATCTGCCTATAGCCACTGCTCGTCTTGTTAAACCAGAGTCGTCCGATAACCCTTTGATGAGTAGAGTTGGCCGTATGGCTGTCAGAAAAGATATGAGAGGGGTTAACTGGGGCTCTAAAGTATTGATGGCATTAGAGCAAGTGGCCAAACACCGAGGCGATGAGCTGTTGTACCTACATGCACAAACAACTGCTAAATCCTTTTACGAAAGAAACGGATTCACGGCAAGGGGTCCCCTTTTTGAGGAGGCGGGGATTGAACACATAGAGATGATTAAATCTCTTTAATTTTTATGATTTTCTTACTCAAGCGAATAGTCAGTTGAGGATCTTGATTTTGTACACGACTTCACAGTAAATCTAATATCCTGTGGATAGTCAAATCCTGCACCATTATTAACGTCTACAAGTGCCCCTGCACCAGCACCCAGGATAATATTTCCAAAACTACTTACATTTGAAGAAGATGAAACTCTCATCATATGGGGCTCGAAATAATTGCTCCTACAAAAAACTACTAGATCGCCGAATCCCTTTTGAATTTTCACCGATCCAGGTGATTGAATTAACCATTCACCGTTTTCATTGCTTACATTACACGAGGCCTCTACACGCTGCGAATCACAATAAGTCGTCACGTGAATGTCTTGATAAACACCGCTCAAAATACTGGCACAGCCACATAGCAACATACTACTCAATAAGAATAATCTTTTGGCAATTGTGTCCGCTTTTAGCTTAGCTCTTTGATGATGAGAATACATGAACTTAACCTTTTAAAACCTAACGACCACAACGCCTGGGTCTCCTGCTATACCTGCAGAACCTCCACATCCGCCAACACCTCCGTAGCCATCGTTACCAAAACTAGCTGGAGGTAGGGGCGGTGCTTTTAAAGAAGATCCACCAGCTCCACCGCTAGCATAGGTTACAGAAGTACCGGTAATGTTATTTGGTGCCCCCAGCCCCCCCCCAGGCTGCATACCAATACCCTCTGCACCGCCTCCTCCGCCCTCAGTAGTGGATCCAAGGATTACGGAGCCACCTGCGTTCACCACAGTATTAAAGGGTGGAATTGCGTTAGTACCTGGCTCTGCGCCACCACTATTGCCAGGCCCCTTTCCACCTATACCACCCAGTGCTGAAAGCAGCCCAAAGGATGAAGAGGAACCATTAGAACCAGGGCTCCCAGAGGCTCCGGCAGTACCTCCTGAGCCACCTGAACCAACAACAATTGTGACTGGATTACTTGAGGATAAGGATTGGTTGGGAATAAATATATAGCCTCCTGCTCCCCCCCCAGATCCATTAATCTGCGTAGTTGTACAGGTTGTTGCTACTGGAAAATTGGCACCTGCACCACCTCCACCGCCACCCACAATTAGGATCATTGTGCTTAAGACGGTCCCAGGAGGTGTCCATTTGTAATTAACAGTGGTCACACCGTTGTTGGTAACTGTTGTTGATAGAACAGACGCAAAAAGACTTGCACCGGTGCAGCTTGTGCCAGAAGTAATTCCTGGAATAGTAGTTGCTCCAGCAACTGCAACCCCGCATCCTGATTGAACAAGTGGAGGTGTTGTTGAAAGTGTTGGTGGTGTAGATGTGTTTGTGAAATATAGTATGTTCGGGGGCATTACTACCAGTTCAATCGGATTGACATTTAATGTTGGATTAGCCCCAGGACATGTTGCGCTTGCACTGATTTCATAAACAGTTGGAGTGAATCCCACTGGAGCAGGTGGAATGGATCCTGACAAAATTCCAGTACTCGATATCGTCAAACCAGGTGGTAGGGGCAAATTCCCTTGCTGAAAACTTACAACCCCACCGCTACTACAAGTTGCATTTAATTGAACATTTACATTTGAAATATTTGGCGCAGTTATATCGTTAAATATACCCACTATACCTTGTGAATTCCAAGTAATGGTCGGAGCAACAGCAGGTGTAATGTTCAATGAAACCAAAGTTGAGCTTGAATAAACATTAGCTGTTTGATCCCACACCGTAAAAGAAAACCCATCAGACCCAATGTATCCAGGGTTAGGTGTGTATAAAAAATTTCCATTGTTGCTCACATTAATTATTCCATGCGCTGGTTGCACGGTAGAGCTATAAATTAATGGGTTACCTTGAACATTGGTGACATAACCAGTTAACGATCCGGTTAGGGAGGCACTCGCCGTGACGTTTAGTACTGAAGCCGGTGAAGTAGCAACTGGGGCAATATATTGTTGTACGACATTGATATAGACAACCCCGGTATTTGAAGTTTGACCACCGGCGGTAATATTAAATGAGAACTTATCTAGACCGTACCAATTTGGATTGGGTGTATATGTGAAAGCTCCTGTAGCGGGATTGGTAATTTGAACTGTTCCGTATTTAGGTCCAGAGACACTACTTTGGGTAATTAAATTGTAAGTAACTGTCGTAGAGTTTGTATTGACTGCTGTTAATACATCCGTTAAAAGTTGATTCTCGTTGACTGTATAGTGAAGGCTTGTCCCAACCTGCAAGCCTGGTTGAGCTACAGTAGTTGTGGTGGTTGTGGATGAAGCATTTGCACAAGCATTGGCTCCTAAAACACCCACACTTGCTACGCACGCACCAGTCCCCGCTCCACCACCACATGCATTAAGTAATAGGCAAATTGCTCCAATCAGGAATACCCGTTGCGATGTGAATGGGTTTAATAAAATTCTAGGTAGGTAATTTTTCTGCATCTTGCTGATTCGGTTTCAACAAGGAAATCTTGAGCATTCAGGAGTATATTTTTGTACTTATAAAGCATTAAATAAACTCGGAATTCGTGAAAATATACTATTTCTTAATGGACTGTAATTTTGCAAATGCTTGTTGCATCGCAGAACCTGGGGATTCGACTGATGGTCTGTTACCTTGGTGGTGACTTTGCCTAAAACCTTGTGAACTCCTCCCAGGCGAACGAAAGTGATTATCAGTAAGATTTGACGAATTTTCTCTAGAGTCGCTTGTCAGTTTCATAGTCAATGCAATCCTTGATCTAGCAACGTCGACTGAGACAACTTTTACGTCGACGATGTCTCCGGTTTTAACGACCTCGCGAGCATCAGTAATGTACTTGTTACTGAGTTGACTGACGTGAATGAGCCCATCTTGGTGAACACCAAGGTCAACAAAAGCGCCAAAAGCTGCAACATTACTAACAGTTCCCTGTAAAACCATGCCTTCCTTAAGATCTTTAATGTCCTTAACATTATCATTTAATTTAGCAACTTTAAAGGATGGCCGGGGATCTCTTCCCTTTTTCTCTAATTCTTGAAAAATATCCTTAACAGTAATTAATCCGACCCCTTCTTTGACAAAAAACTCTGGTTTTAAAGATTTGATCTTATCTGGCTGTCCCATTAATTCGTTAACTGGA
>Ga0208618_1000459_pt1 | contig 18869 bp, 21 predicted proteins | sample CryBogCBE18Jul08_FD_184585 | JGI IMG/M metagenome (GOLD analysis project Ga0208618, IMG submission 184585) | Freshwater microbial communities from Crystal Bog, Wisconsin, USA - CBE18Jul08 (SPAdes) | ecosystem: Environmental > Aquatic > Freshwater > Lake | place: Crystal Bog, Wisconsin, USA...
GTAATACTGCCAAGCGAGCACGGAAGTTAGCCAAACCCGATGAGTGGGGTGATACTGGTCGCAGTGATAGGAGTTTTTCACATATGCTTCATGAAGAAGCAACATTTAATAAACTGGATTTTTCCTTTACCTATAGATATATAGGAGAAGGTGACTGGAGTGATTATAAACAATACGAAGTAGCCATACCAGATAAATCTGCCAATAAGGAAGTGCCTACTACTCCTGAAGTTCCTGTTTATGCTATAGTATTTGATAATATTAAAAAAAGAAGCAGTAAAGTATGAAAGAAAAGTTATTATTAATTGCAGGCTGTAGTCATGCTTCCGGGTCAGAAATGGACGGTAGTCAAGACAGCGAATATAACAGAAAAAATTCATTCGGTAATCTGTTGGCAGAAAAGATTGGCAGAAAGGCGCTTAACATTGCATCTCATGGCTCTGCCAATTCAACTATTACTCGTGTGATTATAGAATGGGTTAATACATTTTATGATCCAGAGAAAATGGATCTAGAAATATTAGTTGCATGGACTGAAAGTTTCCGTATGGAAATTCCTGTGGATAGACCTATTTGGTACGACCAATGGAATCCTTATAGTGATTATATATCAAAAGTTGACATGGACTTTTTGCGTGTCAACATGGGATATAAAGGCGGCCACGAAGAAGAAAGAATCATTATTGCTGGATGTCAGGAGTTCATAGCAAAGAATGTTTCCTACATGGAAATAGCAAGTGCTAACCTTGTTTTACAACTACAATACTTTTTACAAACTAAAAATATCAAGTATATAATGTGTAATACAATGGAGATGTTTAGTGAGAATCCACATTTAAACTTTTACATAAATCAAATTGATAAAAGTCCTTACATGGACATCATGGACAATAAAGAAAGTTTTTATTGGAAATATAAAAACGCAGGATATAAAAATGCCGGTCCTCAGTTTTGGCATCACGGTCCTGAACCTCATAGACTGTTTGCAGAAAAACTACGAGATTTTTATTATAAGGTTTATCCTGTTAAGGTTGAAGAAGTTGTTGCACCTGCCCCTTCTTTGGCAGTAGATAATACTGCTGTTCCTGTACAAACAAGAACTACAGATCCTTATTCATTAATCAGTCCACCTACAGAAATGCGTGGAAGCTCTAGTCAGCTACCTTCTGTTGTGGTTATCAATACAGCAACAACTTCAGACCCAGTTTCGGCACCTGTGCCTAATAGTCAAGTAACAGTAGTCGAAAAAAAAACTAGATTACCGTTCTTTTACGACTATGTAATGCCTAACATTGTGTTGCCCAATGCTCTGGCACCTGAAATGGGTATTGTGAACTATCTGCATACACTATATTCAAACAGACTTAGTTCCGAAAGTTTCTACGAAGAAAACTTAGACGGCCCTAATAGTCCATTGAAACAAATGTTCGGTGAAGAAATGGGCGATTGGCCTAATAGCCTGCGTATGGGAGGTTCTCATCTGCGACATTGGTCTTATAAAGAGCTAGTAGATATCTATGAAAACTCTTTATACTTTGGAAACCAAACGCTACATGCAGACGGTTATAACAAATATATCTATCCCATTAAGGTAACACTTCATTTTGGTAAGTTTACAGGAACAGACCGTGTGGGTAGTAAACTAAATGGTGAGTACTTTTGGAAACATATGTCTGCACAGGCATTGGAAGATGTTCGTAAGAAGAACGCCATTATCTTCTTAGACTGGGCCAACGAACCATGCATCGAACGATATGAGTTTGAGGATTTCCACAGAGGTCTACAACGCAGCGGTATTCCTAAAGAACAGATTGTTCTATCTATTAATAGTTTTAACGCAGAACAAGTATATAACTCTTGGTTCCCTGAAGATGAACGATGCATGATAGTTAAGAACATGCCATTCTTACTGGTTAATATATCTGCACATTTCAAGAACAGAACTGGTGCAGGACTTACTGAGTCTCAGTTCTATGACAGTAGAAACTATCTAAGGCGTAATCATTTTATGTTCCCTAATAGACGAAGCAGGGACCATAGAGTGGCAATGATTTATCAAATGGCAAAAGAAAACCTATTAGATCTAGGCGATTGGTCCATGTTAGATTATCGTGGCAAGGAGTACGGTTACTATATATCTAAAAATTACGGATTTGAATGTGATAACTCTGTAGTGGATCGATTACACGAAGTATTACCACATCGTATGCAGGACGAGCCTGATGCAGGATATAACAATACCAGTGGTTGGGGAGACAAGTACGGCAGCACTTCTAGTAAAAATGCTTATTTGTACATTGCTTCTGAAGGATACATACACGGCGAATATAAATCCTTTACTGAAAAAGTATTCAAGGCCATTGCTAACTTCCATCCCTTTATCTTCATTGCCTTCCCGGGTGCATTAGCCGAACTACGCAATATTGGATTCAGGACATTTGATCCTTGGATTGACGAAAGCTTCGATAATGTATTAGACAACGATCTTCGTATGAGAATGATGTTTGCCGAAATCAAACGCATTTGTTCTATGAGCAAAGAAGAAATACACAAATGGTATTGGCAGATGGAAGAAATATTAGTGCATAATCGTAACCACCTATTGGGCATTTATAAAGATGAAGCCCATAGTAAAGAACTGGTTAGGTACCTCTCTGATAGGGTAGTAAAAGGATGAGTTATAAAGATAAAAAATGGGATGAGTTCAGCACATCCTATCTAAAAACATTTGGTAATGAAGTGCCTGTGTATACTCCCAGTGTATACAGAGAATACCGTGGTGAAATCTTTACAACATATCATAACACGGCACATCCTGTTAATGCATTAATGCCCAACGATGTCAATACACATGTTAGATTTTCAAAGTCATATCAAGGTGTGCTTCGCGGGTTACATTATGATGATAAAACCTGGAAACTTGTACAGGCCCTAGTGGGAGATATCTATCTAGTTGTACTCGATGCTAGACCTGATTCGGCTAACTATGGCAAATGGGAATCATATATTATCAGTGAACGAACACGCGATCAAGTATTAGTCCCTCCGGGATTTGCCAATGGACACTATGCTTTAACTGACTGTGTCTTCCACTACAACTTGTTTTATCAAGGTGACTATGTTGATGAAAACAAACAAGGTGTTATTAACTGGAAGTCATTTGACATTGATTGGCCAACCACAAATCCTACATTACAAAAAAGAGACAGATGAAAAACTTAAAACAATATCCCGTTGTCCGTAAACACGGATATACAGTAGAACAACTACAGGCGTTCGAGCAACGCATTGTAGAGCATTGGGAAGATGCCAAGATTCGTGGCCCAGTACATTTATCAGACGGCAACGAAAAACCCTTGATCGATATCTTTAAACGCATTAAAGCCACCGATTGGGTGTTCTCTACTTGGCGCAGTCATTATCATGCATTGCTTAAAGGCATTGATCCCACATGGCTAGAAGATGAAATCCTTGCTGGTAAGAGCATTACTATCTGTAACATCGATGAGCATTTTTATTCTAGTGCTATTGTATCTTCTACTATTGCTATTGCTTTAGGTGTGGCAAAAAGTATCAAGGACTCTGGCAGCGATGAGAAGGTATGGTGTTTTATCGGAGATATGAGTTTTGAAACCGGTGCTTTTTACGAAGCACACAAGTATGCTAGAAACTTTGATTTACCATTGTATTTTGTTGTAGAAGACAACGGAGTATCAACCTATACACCTACAAAAGCAACTTGGAAGAAGCAACGCGATATTCCAGAAGATGTAGTCTACTACAAATATAAATCAAAATATCCTCACTATGGCTCAGGCAAGTGGATCGCCTTTTAAGTTAGTTTATTCTAACTGGTATACTATAGATAATGTAAGATACCCATTAGCCAACGGATTACATCCTGCACTAGTTAAATGGATGCAGGATAAAATAACCAACGACCATTTACAGCACAGTGACGATTTTTTTAGGATAAAAGAAATCGATGATTGTTATTACTATAACAATCCTAAATCTGGATATTATTTTAGAAACTCTAACTTCTTTTATCATTTTAAAGAGTCATTTGGATTAGATAATATAGTAAGTGAAGATCAAGTTACAGATGGCAGTTACTATTATCCCATTGAGTTAGAATGTAATACTGTACAGTTTGTTTTAAATGAAACAGATATAATGGTCAATGGCGTCGAATATCGTCATTCTATTAAGAACTCATTAACTCCTAAAATACTAGAACTACTACAAACAGGTCGTGTTAAACTATTATTAGTTAACATGATTGATCCTTCTATCGAACCATCTATTTTAGAAGAGGTAGAGGAACTGTTATTGAAACTAGGAATAAAAGGTAGTAACATTGTATGTTTACAGGGTAATGTAAGATACGATATTAAAACTAGCATGACCCTATTAGGTAGCGATATTGCCTTATATCAAACAGCAAATCTTATGGATAAGTATCCGTTTGATACAGGACTAAACTATGTTAGTGATTATGTTAAACCCGGTGATCTTAGTCGATATGCTATTAGATCTAAAAGATTTTTAAGTTTTAATAGAATGGGTCGCCCGCACCGCATAGGCCTATGTCAACTGGCTATAGAACATAAGTTGTTACGGGAAGGGTTTTTTAGTTTCCTATTTGATGTTAAACATGATACCGTTGATATGTTAAACAGGGTCATGGAAGGCACAGATGAAATGGTAGAAGATATTGCTAGTATCGTACCTTATCATTTAGATACTGATCATTTGCCTGACGAACAGCGATTTACATTCTTTCCTGTATACAGTAATAAAAAAGAGTTTTATCGATACAGTTATGTACACATTACAACTGAAACAGATTTTGATAAAGATGAAACTCCATTCTTCTCTGAAAAGACATGGAGACCTATATTGAACCTACAGCCATTTATTTACATGGGTAACTATGCCGCATTAAATAAACTACATCAACTAGGATTTAAAACTTTTCATCCATTCATCGACGAAAGTTACGATCTAGAAAAAGATCATAAAAAGAGATTTGCATTAATCAAACAAGAAATATTAAAGATTGCTCAACTACCTATTGGTCAGTTAAATGATTGGTATCATTCTATAACTGATGTGCTGATACATAATCAAAATCATCTACATACTTTTAAAAACTATAACCCCTTTCAAGAACTATTAAACTATGAGTCAAAGCAAATATAAGTTAGTTTACTCTAACTGGTTCACTACAACAGATAACAAACAAATGCCATTAGCCAATGGCACTCATCCTGTTATTTTAGAATATATAAAAAACTGGTTAACAACTAATACCGTTGAAGTTAATCTAGATGACAACATGTATTTTAGATTCAATAACTATCATCTAGGTCCACGCGATGGAGATATATTCGTACACTCAAATGTTTTTTATTATTTTCACAAGCACTATGGTATTGAGAATATAGTATCCATAGATGATGTTGACGAAAATGATGATTGCATTTACCTATATCCCATTGAACTACATTATTGGAGTACAGATGCTATCTATGGAGATTTCAAGTTTACATTAAACGACCAAACTTATAACTATCACTTTCCGGATACATTATCTCCTAAAACTCGAGAAGTCTTTGCCAAAGGTAAACTCAAGATTTTAATTTCTTGTTTAACTGAACCTGCTGTTTGTGAATATACTACAAACTTTATGGAAATTGCTTTAGGACGATTGGGTGTACCTGGTGAGAATGTTTTGTTACTACAAGGTAATATTCGAAACGATTATCACTCTAGAAATTTTGGTAAAGCAAAACTGGGTACTTCACATGCATCAATGGAACAACAAGTTGCCATAGCACATCGTTATCCTATTCCCAGATCATCTCTCAGTTATGAAAGCGATTATGTAAAAGTATCTGATCTAAATCCTTCGGTCATTAGGCCCAAACGATTCTTATCTTGGAATAGAAGCATGAATAGGGCACATAGACTGGCGCTAATGCATGAAGCTATTCGTAATAACTGGCTGGAAGATAGTTTGTTTAGTTTCTTAACTACAGTACATCGGGAACCTGAATCAGAAATGGCAAAGTTAATCGATGGTACAAAGGAAGAAATAGCGCAGGGAGTAAAAACTATCATTGATATGTTGCCCTATGAAATAGATACGCAAGAGTTAACTCCACAGGGTAAAGAAGGATTCCAAACCAATGAGAACAATAAAAAGGAATACTACCTAGATACTTACCTACACATTACATCTGAAACACAGTTTGATAATGGTGCTAAATGGAGTCCATTTTTATCTGAAAAAACATTTAGGCCTATACTCAATCTACAACCATTTATCTACTTAGGTAATCATAACGGCCTAGATGAGATTCGCCGTTTAGGATTTAAAACTTTTCATCCATATATCGATGAAAGTTATGCCCTAGAAGCAGATCCTAAAACCCGCCTCAAAATGATTGTGGCAGAAGTTAATAGATTTAAGGCAATGAGCATGGAAGAACTTCATAACTGGTATTACTCATTAACTGATATATTAATCTATAACCAACAACATTTTTTAAGTCTAAAGAACTATAATCCTTTAGAAGATTTCTTTTCAACATTATAATCATATGAAACTAACAAACAAACGAGTAGTAGTAACCGGGGCCGCTGGACTAGTAGGCCTTCCTACAATACGCAAGTGCCTAGAACAGGGCGCTGACATTGTCTATGCCATGGACATTAACATTACACCAGAGATACATAGCCTAGAAGCAGAGTTTGCCGGCCGCTGTATTGGTGTAAAGATTGATTTAACCTATATGGATCAAGTCGAGTCTTTCTTTAAAAAACGCCATGTTGATGTGGTGTTACATATCGCAGGTATTAAAGGCAGCCCAAGTCGAACTGCTAAAAGCCCTGCCGATTATGTGTTTCCCATGATGATGTTTAATACCAATGTGATTAAGGCAGCGTTTGATGCCAAGGTAGATTGGTTTGTATATCTATCATCTGTGGGTGTATATGCTCCTGCTGACATAATGGAAGAAGATACTGTGTGGAGTACTATGCCCAGCAAAAACGATTGGCACCCTGGATGGACTAAACGCATGGGTGAACTGGCTATTGATGCATTAAAAGTACAGCATGGCTGGACCAAATGGACAATCATCCGTCCTAGTAACATCTATGGTGTAAATGACAAGTTCTCACAAGATTCCACAGTTATTGGGTCCAATGTATGGAAACTGTTCAATGTAGAAGGCAGCGAAATGATATGTTGGGGTAACGGATCTGCCCGTAGAGACTTTGTGTTTGGAGATGATGTTGCACAGGCCACTATTGATTGTGTAGTTAACGAAGTCAATGATATTATTAACTTTGGTTGCGGAGAAGCAGTTACTATCAAGGATACCATTGAAACTATCGTTGATGTATATAAGGAACTAACTGGCAAAACTAAGAACATTATTTGGGATGAAACCAAGCCCAATGGCGATCTTCTTCGTTGCCTGGGCTCTGAAAAACAGCGTAAATATAATATACTACCAAAAACTTCGTTAAAAGATGGGTTGCGTAGTACTATTAAAAATTACGCAAAAAACTATAAAATATGATCGATGTTGAACAATACTTAAAGACAGGGTATTATGTAGGAAATTTGAATGAAATAATTCCCGATAATCAGATAGTAGATTTTTTGATTGATAAAACAATAAATTTATCTATTGATAAAGAAAAAAATGGAATTTATTGGCATTGTATAAGTGGTCAAATAGGAAACAACTATCCTCCTCGTCTTAAATTTAATGAAGTCGATTCTAGACGACAGGAAACAATAGAAAAGAATCTAGCATTAGATCAAAAATGGTGGCAGTTTGGCGGTAATGAAGTTTATGCTGTAAGTGTAATTTTTAGAAAATATATATCGAGTTATATTCTTTCTATATATCCAGAATTAAAAACAGATGAAATGTTTCATAATGATATGTTAACATTGTACGAGCCTGGTGATTTTTCTAATAGGCATAGGGATGGAAATAATCCTGGCAGACTGTGTGTTTTCCTTATATATCTAAACAACGACTATAATAAAGAAGATGGCGGTCGTCTCATTATAGACGACGAGAATATCTATGAAGAAGTTTTACCAGTTCGCGATACTTTTGTTATGTTAGATTTTAAAAATCATAATATTCATCATTCTGTGGAAGTAGTAAAAAATACATTTAACAGATATGCTTATGTAGACTTTGTTTCGAATAAAACTTTAATGGATATAGTAAAATAAATGCAAAATGAAAGTTTATTCAAACTAGGTTACCATATAGGCAGTATTGAAGAAATAGGTTTAGACATCAATATACTAAAGGAAATAAAATCTAGTTCATTAGATTCTTTTGACAATGATCCGGATCAATGGATGTATACATTCCAAGTAATTCCGCAAGGAGGATCGTCGTGGAGTTATTCATTAGATAAGGTTGAAGAACAAAAAAAACAAGCAAAGTCTCAGGGAAAATCTGTTTTTCAAAGTTGGTATTATACAAACAGTTATGAAAATCATGTATATATACGCTTTAAACTATATGAATATTTAAAAAATATATATCCAGATTATGTGACAACTTTTAAAAATATTTTTTTCAGTGACAGCATTACATATTATAAAGACGGTGACGGCATAATGAAACACGAGGATGGTAATAATCCTGGAAGAATTTGTGCGGTACTGATATACTTAAATGATCCTTTGGAATATGATGACACCCATGGAGGACACCTAGTACTCTATGATCGGGATAGCGATAATGATGTATTGGTACAACCAGTGTTAGGCAATTTTGTAATGTTAGATTTTACAAAAAACAATCCTAGTCATTCAGTAGTCCCTGTCAAAAATGGATTTAAAAGAGTTTCTTATTTGTCATTCATTAATGTAAAAGATTGATTGACATTATTGTTTTAACACATTAAACTATATCATATGAATCCCGTGCCTACCGATCCTGTATTAGATAGTCTGAACTTACATCTCCCTGGTCGTACCCCTTTAACCAACGGCCGATTTATAGACCATAAATGGTACCTTAAAGGTGGCGGTGATTTCTACTTTCCTTACTTTTTAGAAGCTATCGTCAAATACGGCGCCAAGAAAAAATATAATAGATGTTTTGAATGGTGTTGCGGACATGGCAGAATAGGCTGGGAAATATTAACACAAGACATCAGTAACGAACTCACATTTTCTGATATATATGATCTTGCTGTGTATACTGGATTTCAAAATGCAAAAAAACTAAACTATGATCAAGTGTTTACAGGATATGTAACACCTACTATTTCAGGTATTCCAGATAATGAAGTGTGGGATCTAGTTGTAAGTAACCCGCCTAATGCATTTAACGACGGCGGATATGTAGTAGATCCCAATATGCCTAAGGAAATGTATGATCTAGGCAAAAGATTAATGATTGACACTGATTTTGTTGCTCATAAAGAGTTTTTTGCCAACATACGCCCTCATCTAACAGATGATGCAGATATTTTTATAACTGCACAGCTAAATCAAAAAGGTATATTAGAAGATATACTAACACAAGAAAACTTTAAACTGGTCAAAATAGTGGATATGTTCCCTACTGATCCAGGTTTAAAAGTAATGCTAATCAAATCAAACTAAAAAAGGACTATATGGAAAAGACTTCTAAAATTTTAATCACGGGTGGATCTGGCCTAGTCGGACAAAATCTAACCAATAAACTGGTAGCCGATGGCTATACTGATATTCGTGTACATCTACATACTCGTATGCCGCGTGTTATGCACAATGGTGTTGAATATGTAAATGGTGACCTAACAGATTACCGTACTTGCCTAGATGTTACCAAAGACTGTGATGTGGTTATTCATGCTGCCGCAAGTACCAGTAATGCTGTGGACACAGTTCAATCCCCACTTGCACACGTTACACCTAATGTGGCTATGAATAACTTCCTAATCGATAGTGCTTATCGTAACAAGGTTACTAAGTATATTTTTATCAGTAGCAACACAGTATATCCACCAAAAGGCGACGAACCGGTGGTTGAAACAGACTTCTTGTTTGATGCTCCATATCCTGTTTACTTTCCAGTAGGTTGGATGAAACGTTATGCAGAAGTTCAATGCGAACTTTACGCCAAGTATTTGCCAACACCAATGACCACAGTGGTTATTCGTCCTGCTAACTTGTACGGCCCTCACGACAAGTATGACTTTGCCAAGTGCCACGTTACACCAGCAACTATTCGTAAGGTTGCAGACAATATGAATCCTATCCCAGTATGGGGCGATGGTACAGAACTACGTGACTTGTTATATATTGATGACTTTGTTGAAGCAGTACAGTTAGTAATGGAAAAACAAGAGACTTATGATGTTTATAATGTAGGCTGTAACAATGTTTACTCTGTTAATGATGTTCTGTCTATTATGAAAAATCTTGTTAACAATACTAACCCTATTGAATATGTTACTGGCAAGCCCAGTATGATTCCCACACGCCGCATTGACTCTAACAAGATCAAAGCACAGTTAGGTTGGGAAGCTACAACTCCGTTGGAAGTTGGACTTAAGAAAGCCCACGATTGGTATCTTGCCAACAAGGATGAGTTCCAGTGAAAACTGTTTTGATCACAGGCGGGGCTGGATATCTAGGATCCACCTTAGCAGAACATCTATTGAATAAAGGCTATGCAGTAACAGTATTTGATAATCTGTTATATAAACAAGCATCTTTATTTCATTTGTTTAAGCACGAACATTTTAAGTTTGTACAAGGCGATGTACGTGATACCGAACTATTATTAGATCAAACTCAACAGCATCAAGTCATTATCCCCTTGGCTGCTATTGTAGGTATGCCTGCCTGTAAGGCTAATCCACAACTGGCCATTGATGTTAACTTTTTACATGTAGAAGCGATTGCCAAATCCCTACATAAAGATCAAATGTTGATTATGCCCAATACAAATAGTCAATATGGATCATCGGATCAAATCATCACAGAAGAAAGCCCATTCAAACCTTTGAGCCTGTATGCTGAAACAAAGTGTAAGGCTGAAGATGCTGCGATTGCCGCAGGTGGTATTGCCATGCGATTGGCAACAGTATTTGGTGTGAGTCCCCGTATGCGCCAGGACCTGTTGGTAAACGATTTTGTTTACAAAAGTATGGTAGACAGGTATCTTGTGTTATTTGAAGCACATTTTAAACGTAACTATATTCATGTACAAGACATTGCTCGGGCTTTTGAGTTTATGATTGAAAACTATGAAAAGTCTAGCGGTCAAGCATACAATGTAGGGCTAAGTACTGCCAATCTAAGTAAACTAGAGTTAGCCGAAAAGATCAAAGAGTACATTCCCAAACTGGTTATCAAACAAGACGACTTTAAGGAAGACTTTGATAAACGTAACTATATTGTGTCTAATGACAAGATTGAAGCACTGGGATGGAAACCTCAATATGATTTGGATTACGGAATCAAACAGTTAATGGCCGCATATCCGATTGTAATAACTAACAATAACAGGAACTTTACAAACTTATGACTGAGAGAAGATACTTGCATACACTAGGCGACCTTATTGATAGATTGAGCATTGTTCAACTAAAAGAAGTTTTCATTACAGAACACAAGGCAGAATATTCGCAGGAGATTGCGGATATTGTACACGATATTCAGCTTATACTCAATGAAGCAGATGCGGAGATCACAGCAGAAACTATTCGTGCTATTGTGGTAGTGAGTCAAATGAACTTACATATTTGGCACAATGAATCTGCTTACCGTCGCGGACTTAAAGAAGGTAATCTAGCACTTACACACGGATTAAATGGTATTCGTAATACTGCTAAAAACAAAATACAAGAAGTAGTAGGTGGCAGATTGGATTATAAAGTGGATTGTCTTGCCGCTGACTTTAAAGATTGGGAAATCAGTTGGGGCGAATCCAGCGAACCTAAGAAAAAGAAAAAATGAAATATCGTGGAACTCCTGAACCTAAAAAGGGGATGTTGTTTATAGGTGATTCTTTTACCTGGGGTCAAGGCCTTTGGTGGTATAGTTACTCGTCTGCGTTAGAAACCTATAACGAACGAGAACAAGGATATTCCCCTTGGCTTTATACTACTGCTAATCTAGAGTTTAAAAACAAGCATAGATTTCCTAGACTAGTTGCTGATCATTTTGATTCTTTTGAAATAGTTCATCCCAGTAACGGGGGTGCAAATGACTTGATGGTTGAATATTGGACTGAAAGTCTTAACGACGATGATAATCATGGAGTTTTCATAAGAAATACACTTTATGATCATCTAGCTCCGGATATTGCAGGTAAAACAGATGTTCAAATCGCTCAAGATTATCCCACTTGGTTTGATCGACTAACAAAAACCAAACACCAAGAGATTTCGCATGTAGTTTTTCAACTGACCTATTGGCCGAGAAGTCGTATTACGGCTCATGATTTTATACATAGAATAGGTCGTCCATTGAGGCTATTCGATGTTTGGGTTAATCAGTCTTATCAAGACCTATTTTTAGAATGGTTATCGAATAATAATATGAGTATGGGTCAATATCACGACCAGTTTATCAAAGATGATTTTAACAATGTTAAAAACTTCTTACAAGGTTTAGAGGACAAAGGTATAAAGACCTACATTATGACATGGTCTCCTGAATATGTACCGTTGATTAAACAAGACAGTTTGTTAGCAGATAAACTTATAACATTCGATTATGAAAATAAAAACTACGAATGTATCGAACACATGTTCCAAAAACACCCTAATCTTGAAATATCAAACGATTTTGAATATTTTGAAATCCCTCCAGTGGACAATCATCCAACATTAAAATGTCAAAAGGTATTTGCAGATAACATCATTAAAAAAATAGAAAAGGATAAAAATGGCTAATATAGTAATAATAGGAGATACATGGGGTACGGTACCTTGCCACCTTTGGCCTCGTGGCGATACTTCGATAGCTGAATGGTTTGAATATCAGTTCTTAAAGAAGGGACATCCTACATTTAATAAATCATGGGGCGGCAATAGTAATAACTATCAGTTCCAGCAGTTAGAAACACTTTTACATGCTACTAAAGATACCACAATGTATCCTGACATTGTTATTTGGTTCCATACCGAACTGGTTAGAGATTTAATCCCCCCAGAAGTACAAATGTTTTCTACATTAGGATATGATGCAGTGATAGATCGTACCGCTGAAAGAATGTATCAATGGGCCACTGATATTAAGAATAATCATCCTACTGTTAAATGGGCTATCATGGGTGGACATGCTCCTTTACATGAACCTAAAAAACATATGTTAGATTGGGCAGATTATACAATAGATAATCTGCGATCTAAGATAACTGGAAAAGATGTGCCTGCTAGTCAAGCATTTGAATTTTTAGAAAGAGGTAAAGGTTCGTTGTGGGATTGGCCTGATATATCCGAGGATGTTATACAACGAGAGTTAGCTATTAAAGAAGAAATTATTGCAGCAACACAGGATACTTCGTTATTTCACAATCAAAAGCATCCTGCACTAGCCCCTGCCAAGGCTCTTGCTATTGAAATAATGGAGCATTTTAATATATGATGAAATATAAACCAGATGCAACGCCTATAAAGGGCATGGTATTTGCAGGATGTTCGTTTACATGGGGACAAAATCTTCATTATTATACTAACTCTAAAACTGTTATAGAAGACAAGCCTTATAATTTTAACCCTATTTTTATAACCAGGGCACATGTTGCTTTTAAAGATGCTGTACGATATCCTAGACTTGTTGCCAATCATTTTAATACCTATGAAATAGTACACGCCAAAAATGGTGGCAGTAATAAAAAAATGTATGAGTATTGGTCTGAATGTTTTAGTCGACAAAACTCTGTTTTACTTAATCCAGGAAAACCGACAAAATATGTTCATGCCTATGCCTATGATTATTTTAAAGACTCCGGAAAAGAAACTTTTGAATCACATCCAAAATGGTTTGATAAGATAGAATATATTGATACTGATGATATATCACACTTTATCCTTCAACTAACTCCTTATAATCGAGACACGGTACAGTTGGAGGTAGGCGATGTACAGAAAGAAATTACTCTTAGTTTATTATGGAATCCGACTGGACCTTTTAGAGATTTATATTTGGATTGGTTAAATTTAAATAATAAAACTGTGGGTCAGCACAATGAAGAAGTATTGCTAAACAGTTTAGCATCGGTGAAAACTTTATTACAACAACTAGAAGATAAAAATATTAAAACTTATATTCTAACTTGGCCTAATGATTTTTTAGAATATATTAAAAAGGATAGTTGGTTTTCTGAAAGATTTATTACTTTCGATTACGAAGGCAAGAACTATCTATCCATGGATGATTTAATGACTGTGCCGGGATTTAAACTGTCCAATGATACTGATAATTTCGAAGTCCCAACTCTTGATGACCATCCTAGTTTAAAATGCCATCGAGTTGTGGCTGACAACATTATTAAACGAATAGAACAAGACAATGCAAAGTAAAGAAAACTGTAGAATTACCAAAGGCATGATATTTGCTGGATGTTCCTTTACTTGGGGACAGGGATTATATTATTATAGTAACCTGCCTACCATAGGAGAGCCTCCTCCGGATCAATATGATCCTAAACTAGTTAAACATTCACATATTAAGTTTATGGAAAGCGTTCGCTATCCTAGAATAGTTGCTGACCATTTTAATAGTTTTGAGTTTGTTCATCCTCAAAATGGTGGATCTAATGAAGGTGCTGTTACATGGTGGACCAAGTGTTTTACTGATAGATCTGAAGGTGCTTGGTATAGTGGACATAGTATTCCATTTATTGAATACGAAGAAGTGTCCCATGTTGTATTTCAACTAACTCAATGGCAGCGGGATCATGTTGTATTTGAACACAGCGGAAAAACGCATTACTTACCTTTTCACGAAATTAATAAAGACGAACATAAACAGCATTTCCTAAAGTATTTAGAAGATCAAGGTTTGTCATTAGATCAGTTTTTAGCACAATACATTCAAAAGGGTCTTGACAATGTCAAACAGTTCCTGCAAACTTGTGAAAGTAAAGGAATAAAGACCCTAATCTTTACTTGGCCTGAAGAGTATATTCCCTTGATTGAGCAGGATCCTTGGTTATCTCAAAGATTTGTTACATTTAACTACAATGGTAAAAACTATAAAAGCATTACAGATTTAATGTGGCCTGGTGCCATGCACAGTAAAGGTTATAATCCAGAACTCACAGTTAAATGGGATGAGTTTTCGTTTGAAGTAACTCCTAAAGATCATCATCCAAGTTTAACTTGCCACAGAGTTATGGCTCAAAACATTATTAGACGAATAGAAAATGACAACAACAACAACGCAACCGTATAAAGATGCTTTAACACAGGCAATGACCTATTTGGGAGAGCAAAACAACACGGTGTTTATAGGACAACAGATTGTTTATGCTGGTAATCCTATGAGTACTACATTGGGTAATGTATCCAAAGATAAAATGATCGAACTGCCTGTTATGGAAGAAACGCAAATGGGCATGAGTTTAGGTATTGCTATGACTGGTAAGACCGTGGTTACATTCTATCCTCGTTGGGACTTTATTATATTGGCTGCTAATCAACTGATTAATCATGTGGACAAGTATGAACTAATGACTGGCCAACGAGTCAATATGATCATTAGATTGGGCAAAGGTTCAGACAAACCCTTGGATCCTGGACATCAACACAAAGGCAACTACCTAAAAGAGTTCAAGTCCATGTGTCCAAACATCAAGTTTCATGATTTAAAAGATCATACCAAGATTGTAGATACCTATAAGAAAGCCTATACACAAGGCGGCGTGCATGTACTAATCGAATATCCAGAACTATATTACATATAATGGAAATTAATCCAAACGCATTTAGCAGTGGACAAATAGGCAGTAAGATTTGGTTGTGTGAAGAACTAGAAAAAATTTACACACAAATAGATTGCTTGGGTATCTACGGCGGTTGGTATGGTATAACACATTTCCTACTCAAAGTTCGTGGCAATATACAAATAGATCGCTGTGTTAGTTTAGACATGGATCCAGACTGTCAGCCTGTGGCAGATATGATAAATGAAAACTGGGTATGGCAGGATTGGCAGTTTAAAGCCTTTACAGAAGATTGTAATAAATCAATAACATCTTTGCGTGATCTAGATATGATCATAAACACCAGTACAGAACACTTTGACAGTATGGAGTGGTGGGACAATATTCCTAAAGGGAAGCCTGTGGTATTACAGGGCAATAATATGCCCCACGCAGATCATCATATACATTCTAGTTGCCTAGATGATTTTATCAAAATGTATCCTATGTCAACTGTGGACTATAGCGGTGAGAAAGAATTCATATATCCAGATTGGCGTTTTAAACGCTTCATGATTATAGGAGAGAAATGATTAATGGTAGATTGTTTACATTTGGTTGTAGTTTTACCAAATATATATTTCCAACCTGGGCTGACATACTAGGCCGCGAGTTTGAGTATTTTGAAAACTGGGGCAAGATGGGCGCCGGCAATATCTTTATTGCCAACCAGGTTATAGAATCTTCAATACAGAACAAGTTTACAAATAATGACACTGTTGTTATTATGTGGGCCAATGTGATGCGCGAAGATAGATATGTCAATACTTGGTATAATAAAGGAAGTGTATTTAAAGCATACACTGAAGATTTTTGTAAAAGATTTGTGACTGTGCGTGGTAGTTACATTAGGGACATGGCATTGATTAAATCAACGCAGGGATATCTAGACAGTATAGGTTGTAGGTATGAATTTTTAAGTGTGGTTGACTTTGATGATTTAGATGTAGTTGACATCGGTCCTTATGATAGAGATACTCGAAAGAATTTTAAGATTGACGATGTACTGGATTTTTATAAAGACACCGTCAGTAAAATAAAACCCAGCGTTTTTGATGTAATCTTTAACAAAGACTGGAACAGTAGAAAACTGCCCGGCTATCAAACAAGATCGGATTTACATCCCACTCCCAGCGAGCATTTGGAATATTTAGATAAGGTATTGCCCTTTTTTCCTATAAGTCAGCATACTAGAGATTTAATAAAAGATCCAAATGCAGGTTGGAAATTTGACAATAATGTTCCTAAACATGTATTGTAAAGAATATTTTTTAATATGTGGGTAAAAATATATCCTGACTGGCGTTTTACACGCTTTATGATTATAGGTGAAAAATGATAATAGTAGTAATAACAGGCGGATTCGATCCTGTACACTGCGGACATATTGCTATGATTAAAGAAGCAGCCACTATGGGTGATAGACTCATTGTGGGTGTCAATAGCGATACTTGGTTAGCCCGCAAGAAAGGTCGGTCGTTTATGCCGATTGAAGAACGACTTGCTGTATTAAATGCCATGGAGGGTGTCTATGAAGCAGTGGAATTTGATGATAGCGATGGTTCCGCTTGTGCTTTATTGGAACAATTAAAAATAAGTTTTCCCTACGCAACTATTATATTTGCCAACGGTGGTGATAGAACCGCCGCTAATATTCCTGAAATGAGTGTTAAGAATATTATTTTTAAATTCGGAATTGGTGGAGAAAATAAAGCAAATAGCAGTAGTTGGATTTTGCAGGAATGGAAAGCACCAAAGACAAATCGCCCGTGGGGCTACTATCAAGTATTACACGAAGTACCGGGTATGAAAGTTAAAGAATTAACTGTTATGCCGGGACAACAGTTGAGTATGCAACGACACAAACATCGTAATGAATACTGGATTGTCAGTGAAGGCACTGCTACTATAGATTGGAATCCTGGTAGAACAACCCTTAAAGAACAACAAAGCGAAACTATACTTGTGGGCGAATGGCATCAGTTGATTAACAACACTGATGATATACTACGCATTGTTGAAATACAATACGGAACTCTTTGCGAGGAGTCCGATATCGAGCGAAAACCTTAAAAATGCTTGACTTTAGTACCTTTTTGCTATAAACTTACGACTTGAAGATAACTATTCTTACCGCGCTATTAAACAAAAGGAGGTCTTATGACTACGATTGCGAACAAGCGAGGAGTGGAAGGGGTTGAGATACCCAATTCAATTCTCAAATTTATATCTTTTGTGCTGATGGGATTATTCCTATGGGGCACAGTACATTTGCTATATTGGGCAGTAGACACTAAACTATCCCACAATGATGTACAAGAAACCAGTGACATCACAGCAGAGTTCAGAGAACGCCAAATGGGATGTTTGGCCAAGAACATTTACTTTGAAGCCGGAGGCGAACCATTTGAAGGTAAAGCCGCAGTGGCCATTGTTACTATGAATCGTGTTAACTCTGGGAAGTTTCCCGGGGATGTATGTAAAACCATTTACCAAAAGAATGTGTTCTATGATAAGGTAGTATGCCAATTCAGTTGGGCTTGTGACAGAGAAGTTAAATTCAATGCTGTAAACAAAACCAATTATAATGAAAGTGTTATTGCGGCACAAAAAGTACTAATGGAAAACTATCGTTTACCCAGCCTAGAACGAGCACTATATTACCACGCAGACTACATTGACCCGCATTGGGGTAAAAAGCCTGTAGCACACATTGGTCATCACATTTTTTATAACTAAGGAATCATATATGTTTTCAAAAATCATTAATACATTCGTCAAAGGTTACACAGCCATTTACAACTTTATTAAAACTCACGCTGTAAACATCAGTGCTCACGCACTAGGCTGGATTGCTATCGTTATGCTACACTTTGCCAGTGTACCTAC
>Ga0208618_1000460_pt1 | contig 18847 bp, 23 predicted proteins | sample CryBogCBE18Jul08_FD_184585 | JGI IMG/M metagenome (GOLD analysis project Ga0208618, IMG submission 184585) | Freshwater microbial communities from Crystal Bog, Wisconsin, USA - CBE18Jul08 (SPAdes) | ecosystem: Environmental > Aquatic > Freshwater > Lake | place: Crystal Bog, Wisconsin, USA...
CAACTACGGTTCCATTTACTAATAATACAGATGCACCACCGCCACCACCTCCACGACCAGCTTCGTCGGCTACGCCAGACGAACCGCCTTGGTAATTAGTATAGCTTGATCCACCTTGATAATTTACTCCAGGACCGCCAACTACTATAGTAATAACATCATTATGCTGTACCTGTATGTGTGCGCTGGCAAATCCGCCAGGTGCACCAATCCCGCCAGCACCACCTGATACATTTTCATATACGGGTTCATACACTGGTGCTGTTATTACCTGTGTGATTGGAGTATATACTGGTTGTGTAACAGCTGGTTGGGCAGCCGCTACAGTAGTGGCACCCCAAGAAATTGTAACTGCTCCTGATGCACCTGGACCAGGTGCTGAAGTGACTGTGGTCTTACCAGTATTACCATTAACTCCAAGTACTGTGTTAGTAGTAGATTTAGTTGAACCAGAAGCTCCTGCACCGCCGGCGGCAGAAATAATTGTACTAGAACCTAATTTAACTGTAGTAGTACCACCTGTTGATGCTGTTGCTCCGCCAGCGCCTACTACCACTGATAATGATATGCCAGTTGATGGCACTGTTACTGTAGTTGATGTTGTTTGTCCGCTACTGCCGCCGACTACCTGTGTTGATGAGCTTTTACTAGATGTAGTTTCTGTAGCGCCACCACCTTGTCCACCGCTGGCTGTAATTGTCACTGACGTTACACCCTGTGGAATGGTTGCACTATAAGAACCTGCAGAACTATATGTTACTGAACCTGCTGGAATTGTAATTGGAGATGAAGCTGGTTTCACTACTGTAGTGCCAGACTGTGTTTGACCAACTACTGCAGTACCAGTAACCTTAGTACCAATTTGTGCTTGTCCTGTTTGTACACTAACTGCAGAACCAGCTAGACCGTTGGCACCGCCAGCACCCCAAAGGAAAAATTGTAGTGTGCTTACTCCTTGCGGAACAGTATAAGTGTATGTTCCTGGGGTAGTATACGATACGTTCTGATTAATAAGACTCATTTATTATTCCTCGATACCACAGATTTCATTATAATCATCTATGGTTAGTGTGCGACCTTCTGCACTTAACGCAATCATACGTTCAGCGACTTTGTGTAATTCTAAATCTGTTTGTGCATCTTCGCGTGCATATTCAAGCATGCGGATAACTAAGGGGATATCCATAGTAACTGCATCTGTTGGATTATCACTTTCAACTATACCAGCGCCTTCGTTACCATGCCATTGATCTTGTCCGTTAGACCATTGGTCTTCATCACCGTTATGCCATGAATTGTCTGGACCTGACCAACTCTCTTCTGCTAATTTAGTTGCCTGTTGGTGTATCTGTGTACTGTAGTCTTTGCCGTGTTTATTACGTAAATGCGTAAGATAATCAAAATATTTTTGACGTGATTGTGGATTACGCACTGCATCATTAGCTAATTGTTTTGCCGTAATTACATCAGACATGTGATTATCTTCTGTGGCAATTAGGTTACTCACAGCCATATCTTCATTGGCGTGTTTAAAATATTGTACTTGACGTTCACGCTTTTCTGCACCTGCTCGAGTCGGATACGTACCTAAATTCTTACCAGTCTTTTTACTAACAAGACGATAGCCGCCTTTAACTTTAACAATATGCTCGTTTGTCGCGGTTTTCGAGAGTTTAGTCTTCGTAGCTGTTGTCGTTGCTTGATTGTTTGCATACGAATCGCCCTCCGGAGAGTCAAAGAATTCAGTTAATAACATAATAATAGTCCATAATAATGCTGTATATGATATTTATGCTATTTTAAATCAAATAGAAAAAGGTTGACAACATTGGATCAAAGAATGTATAATAGCTATGTCTTTAATCAACCTATGAGTAAACTCAATGACACAAGTAGCAGAACTATTAAATGAAATTATCGGTGATCCAATCAACGGTCCATACGAAGGCGAGGACTATTGGATCGATGAAGATGGTACAATTCAAATTGCTGAAAACAATGCTATTCTTGCAGGTACTATTCTACGCAAGACTAATAACAGTGGACAATTTGACACAAAGTTAGTTAAGATTGGCCAACGTGGCGATAGTATTATTTTAGGGTTTGATACATTACTTGATGCTGATCCAGTATATAAAGCACAAATTGGATATATGCGTGATACCCTTGCTGAAGTTAAGAAAGATAATGCTGGCAAGTTTTGTTTATATTTAAATAAAAAGCGGGCAACACGTATGTTTAGTAAACTTACTGCCGCTAAAGCGTTTTTAAAGAAACTAGACAAAGATCTACAATCGGATGGTGTAGAACCAGAAGCAATAGATGATTAAACAAAAAGGGCCCTAAGGCCCTTTTTTATTGTTGCTGTGGTTTTTGTTGCTGTTGCTGTGAATTTTTGGCTTGCTGTGCTAATGTTTTAAATTGGTTAGCAATTTTAGGATCTTGTGATGCCGCTTTAACTACATTCATAGTTGGAGCAAGAGCTTTCATATCCATGGCATTAGTAGCAGTACCTTGGCTTGCATCATCAATTGCTTTAGCTAACTGCGGAGCCGCAGTTGGCGTATTAGTAGCAGATTTCAATGCGTTAGTTGCCTGTAGTGCAGCCTGTTGTGCTTGTGGATTGTTTGGATTTGATCCAGCACCTGGAGCTGCAGTTCCACTTGGTTGATTAGCACCAGCTTCATCCATCTTAGATTTCTTAGCTTTCATAGCGTTCGAATATGCAGATGCATTTTTATGAAACTCTGCACTTAGACGATCAAATGCCGCTTGCTTATCCTGTGGATTCATTCCGCTTGCCGCAATCTTTTCCATTCCTCTTCTGAATGCTGAGATAACAGGAACAGTTTTGCTTTCACCTAGTCGACTGCGATTAGCCGCACGTGCTGCCATGCTACTTACGCCTGCTTGTGCTCGCTCTTTACTTTGAGCCTGTGCTTTAGCTGGGTTTTCGTTCTTAACAGTTAAGATATCTGAACTGAATTTTACCTTGCTCGGGTTAATGCTATCAATGTAATGTTGGATAGCTGACGAATTTTTATTAGCATCAACTAGATCTTTTAACATAAAAGGTTGACTTGTAGCCGCTACTACCATGTTAGTAATAACTTCTGGAGCGACTTCTGTGTGGCCTTGATGAATAAGTTCTTGTACAGCTTTAAGTACAGCACCTTCAACTGGATCAGCACTTTCAATACCTTCTGGAATATGTACTTTCTTGTGTACACCTTTAGCTTTACGATCCTTAATAGCTTTTTTAGTTTGCCAATTAGCAACATCTAAATCATGCTTAGTTGATCTTGGATCCTTTCTAGTTCTGCTTGGACCTGTACCGCCAGTTAATGGATCCATCTGTCCACTTTTGTCCCAATTAGCATCAGTTGGGTATGAACTCATACCTTCATCCATATCACGATCGGTGTAATCTAAATCATATTGTGGTATTTTACGTGAACTACCAGCAGTGTCGCTTATTCCACTACCAGTCTTAATACCAGGTCCTGGAACCTTATCATTGGGATTAGAAAAATATTTTCCACCTTTAACCTTAGTAGTTGATCCATGTGATGAATCCCAACCTTTACGGCGAACAGTTGTAACGTTACCTTTCTTTTCTACATCCATTTCACCGTGTGGCCCAGTGTATGTATGACCTTCTTCATCTAAAAATTTTGTATGTGTGCTAATGCTAATCATACGTGGATTAGGGGTTTTTGGATTTGCCATTAATTTAGTACGTGCAGCATCTGCTTCTGCTTGACTACTATATTCACCTGGAAACTTATAGTTAGGTTCCATGTTAGGACCACGACCAGTTAAAGTATAAACTTTAGTTTGTGGACGTTTAGCCTGTTGTGCCTGTGCTGATGCATCTGCTTTCTCTTGACGAGCTTGATCATATCCCAAATCTGGATCAGGTTCATAACTGCTACGTTCTTCAGGACCACTTTCCCAACCTTCATCTACATCTTCTTCGTCATCCCAGTTATCTGGATTTTCTTCATCGTAGTAGTCATCTTCGTCATCATAATCATCGTCTTCTGGACCGTATTCCATAACATCTAAACAGTCCCAACCTGCGTTAGGATGATAGTTGCCTTGAGCTTTAAGAGCAAATTCTGTTGCTTTATGTGCTAGGTCATCATAGCTTGTTACTCGACCAATGTATGGCTCAAGTTGACTATAACTTGCTTGATTAAAATCATCACCATCATTGTAGTGGCGATAAACAATCTTACTTGCCGCACGCAATACTTCGCCTTCGATAGTATCTGCTGTGCCTGAGTCTGGAACTAATTTAGCATATAGCTCATTATATTCTTTTGATAATTGACCTGTGCCGTGATAGTAGTTAGCTGGTTCATCAGGTAAACGTACACGATCAGTACCGTGTCCCCAACCTTCACTGAATTTGCCCGGGAAACGAGTCCAATCGTAGTATTGTTCGATTTCTTTACTTGATGTAAATTTGTGTACTTTTTTGCCTGTTTTAGGATCTACTAAGTAGATTAAGTTTGATACACGCTCACCTTCTCTATTTGCTGGGTGTGCCGCATATACTTTGAATTCTAAACCAGATTGTTTGTTTTTAACAGTGCCCATGTAGGTATTGTCATTGCCTTCTTCTTTAACTGTTTTGTAGCGCGGTTGTTCTTTATGTCCACGTGTGCCAACTTTTTCTGCACGTGTTCCTGGGCGATGTGGACGTTTTGGTTCTACACCTAGGTCGTCTTCATTAAAGTTAGCAAATGCTTCTGCCAATTCCCATTCTAGGCTTTTGTTTTCAGAAACTTTTTGCAGGCCTTTAAGCATGTTTGGCTTAGCTGATTCTTCGCAACCGCCACCGACTAAACGTCCCTTAAATGGATGTTCACTACTTTTCTTATTCGTAGCTTTTTCAGTACCACGTACTTGATCACCTGGTTTTTGTTCAGGCTCGCCGGCAAACTTAGTTACGGCTTCTAATAGTTTCTTCATATCCATAATTATTTTCTACTCTTCTTTTTAGTTTCTTTTGCGGCTTGTTTATAAAAGATGCTTTGACCAAAGCCGTCTCCGCCACCCATGCTGGTAGCAATACCACCTGCGCCTGTAGCACCTGATGTACATTCATCAACTTGTGGTTGGATACCTTGTTCGTGCTGGCTAACCATATAATCTTTTACACTGACTAACATACCTTTAGCCTGGGCAATCTTTTCTTGAGCCCACTCTGGGATATCTTCGTTATCTTTAATTTCTCTACATAAATCAGTCATAGCACGAATAATAGTGTGTAGATTATCCTTAACCATACCTGCTTCATCGCTGTATTCTTCTTGGCTGTAGTCTGATTCGTTTAAAAAATCTGTTGTTTTCATTGCTAATATTCCTAGTATAGTATATTTATTATATTGTAAATGTAATCGTTAAATCAGTTATTTCTGTCGTTTCAAACGCAACATTATCAATTTTAAAGTTGGTTAATGGAAACTTTGCTTGACCAGGAATACGTACTACCGGTTCAAGTTTTAATGTATGTGTACCTGGATCTAATTTAGCCCACAAGTTTTCTTGAATAACCATAGAATCATCCCATATCCAAGTTCTTTCTGTTAATAGGTCGTTATCAACATACACTCGATATTTTGGAGATAGTTGCGGTGCTATGCTGTGATCAGATTTAGCCCAACTCGGACGACTAATGTTTACATCTACAAAAATATTAATATCATTCATTTTAAATTAACCTCAGTGCTTTGGCATTTTTAGTAGGAGTATCAGGGTGTACGTCTACTGTAAGTGCGTTTGACCAACGTGGGTCTTTTGCTTCTTTTTTATTTTTAGGAATATATCCGCTGGCTTCGTTTACGTTAGGAGCCCAAAACTTATGTGGACCAAATAACTTATCGGCATGACCAATCGTCATTTTATCCATAGTAGAAGCCATTGGACTACGGTTCCACTTAGTAGCATCCTTAACTTCGTAATGCCATTTGCCACTCATTGTTTGTTTTAAGCCTGCTTTAATTGCAGCTGATCGTTGTGTATTGGTATCGACATTATAAAAATAATATCCTGGTTTAGGATCTTGTACAGAACTCTCAGTCAGATCTTCTAATAACATACCTTTACGTACTGCTTGATATAGTGCAGGTGCTAATTTACCCGCTCCTGTTGCTTGTACAAATGCCTGTTCGTCACCCCTAGCGGCTGCTTCTCGAGCATCACTTGCGCTTACTCCAGCAACACCATCTGCATCGGGATCACGGTCGCCACTTGATACAAAATCAATACTGTCAAATTGATAATCTTTACCATTGTAATCAGTTAGTAATTTTTTAAAGCTATCTAAGCGATCACTGCCTGCTACAAAAGTAATTGAACGATATCCTTTACTGTGTAACCATTGGGCAACTTGTATAATAGTTTTTAGTTGTAGATCGTAGACAATATGACTTGCTTGTTGTGGAAATAGTGCTTTAAGGAATTTAACTTTTGTAGCGTAGTCTAACGGATTTTTCTTGCTGTCTTGAGTTTGACTGACAAAAACAAAATAATCGCCACCTTGCGCGGCCTTGGCCACAGTGTCGATTAATTGTGCATGACCAACTGTAGGAGGATTCATGCGGCCAAAACAAAAAGCCGCATGTTTCTCTTGTGCTGATTCAAATAATTCAGTTAAAAACATAGTAATCCAGATTGTATTACTATATTTAGTTAAAAGTATTACTTGGGTTGATTTGGATTTGGATGCTCAGCTTGTTTCTTACCAATAAGAACATCTAAGTCACCTGCAAACTCATAATGACCGCTGTGGTTCAACAACACTTTACTATGTGCGTAAATTTCACCACCTAAGGCTGCCCAACGACGACAGAACAACCAATCTTCTGACAAATAATGACCTTTTTCGTCAATAGCTGTATCAAAGATTGAATACATAGTTGGTTCATATTGTTTGCCTAAGCCTACATCATCCACATATTTTGTTTCTGGATGTGCTTCGATTAACTTTTCATATACATGACGTTTGAACATCATAAAACCTGTGCCCATTGTATCAACAGGGAAAATATCATTGATAATCTGTGTGCCTGGTTTAACATTAATTACATAGCTAATTGGCAGTGCTTTCTTAGGATACAATCCGCCAATAACATCTTTATCAGTTGCTAACATTTGAAAGATTGATTCTGGTTGGAAACGAATGTCTGCATCAATAAACATAAAATGAGTGGCCGCAGTATTAGTCATCATTTTAGCCATTAAGTTATTACGAGCACGTGTTACTAATGACTCGTTAACCATGGTATCCAATGACCATTGTAGGCCCATTTTACTTGCCATTAAGATGAAACGTAAGAAACTTGTAAAACAAGGTTCTGTAATTTGTCCACCATAACAAGGAATACCAAAGTGGATATGCACTTTACTAAAGTCGAACGGAACACCATTAGCTGGTTGTCCTGGTAATTGCTGTTGTGCAATCATAGCAGGTGCATTGGGTTTGATGCGTTTTGATTGTTTTGCCATCGAAAATCTCTCTTTTAAATTGAATTATGCTTTTTGAACTTCTACAAGTGTACCTGCACCTGCAAGTTCTTGTATTACTGCTTCAACACTGTTGATAGTGTCGTTGTCTAAGATAACAGGTTCGCTATCGCTATCTTTTAACAATTTACTTACTTTTACTACAATTACTTCTTCGTGCAGTTTTGCCATGATATATCCTTATAATAACTGTATATAATTATTTACCATGGCATTGCGGGGCATTAAAATTATTATGCTACAATATATCCGTTTTCGTCAACGGTTTTGTTTTCCAATAAATCAATTGGAGCCGGCGCAATAATAGTAAACTCTACCTTGCCATCTGCATAGTCTGCAGTAATAATGCTACCTGCTTCAACATTTTCAAACAAAATCTTTTTACTCAATGGCACCTTAATTAGTTCGCTAATCTTACGTGCTAATGGTCTTGCACCCATTGTTGGGTCATAGCCTACTTCTGCTAAGTGATCAATAAGTGCTTCTGTAGCACGAATCTTAATATGACGTTCACCTAATAGGTCATTAAGTTCGTTAACAAATTTAGCAACAACTTTCTTAACTGATAGTTTATCTAGCTTGTTGAACTTAATCACAGCATCTAAACGATTACGGAACTCCGGACGGAAAAACTTCTTAACTGCACTGTCGTCTTCTCCTGTCTTTTGTAGACTACGTCCAAAGCCAATTGCATTTTGCTCGTTGTCTGCGGCACCTAGGTTACATGTTAGGATAAGGATACTGTGACGGCAATCTGCTTTCTTACCGTTTGAACCAGTAATAACACCTTCGTCCATGATACTTAACAACAGGTTGCTAATATCAGGGTGGGCCTTTTCAATCTCATCTAACAAGATAATTGAGTGCGGGTTACGTTCTACTTCGCTGATCAGCAAGCCACCGCCTAAGTTACCATCTTCGTAACCTACATAGCCCGGAGGTGCACCGATAAGTTTAGCCATACTGTGCTTCTCTTGATATTCACTCATATCAAAGCGGATTAACTTCATGCTTAGGTTTTCACTTAATAGCTTACATAGTTCTGTTTTACCAGTACCAGTTGGGCCTAAGAACAAGAAATTACCTACAGGTTTATTATGTGCTTTCATACCAGCTTTAGCTACATAGATCTTTTCTAACACTTGATCTACCGCATCATCTTGACCATATAGTCTATCCTTAATAGTCAAATCCAATGTGCTTAGATTCTTAACTGTTTCTTCACTGCCTAAGTTTTCCATAGGAATCTTAGTTGCTTTTGCTAGAGTTTCAACAATTTCGTCTTTAGTAACAATGAAGTCTGGATTTTTAATCTTTAGACGAGCACAGCTCATATCAATAAGGTCAATGGCCTTATCTGGTAGTCTGCGATCTGTTTGATAGCGCACACTTAGGTCGACTGCGGATTCGATAGCATCATCTGTGATAACACCCATATGGAATGTTTCAAAGTGTGTGCGTAGTCCGTGTAAGATTTCTTTAGCTACAGCTGGACTAGGTTCATCAATACTTAGTTTGTAAAAGCGACGCATCAAGGCGCGGTCTTTTTCAAAGCTCTGTGTGTACTCTTCAAAGGTAGTTGATGCAATAACCTTAATGCCACCTTTGGCCAATGCTGGTTTAAGCATGTTAGCAAAGTCCACTGAACTTGAACTGCCTGCACCAGCACCTTGCATTTGATGTGCTTCGTCGATGAACAAGATACATTTACCTTTGCTGTTCAATGCACTCATAACGTCTTTGAACTTTTCCTCAAATTCTCCACGATACTTACTACCAGCTAACAAGCTACCAATTTCTAAATTATATACAGTATAGTCTAGTAAGTATGTTGGTACTTCTTTGTGTACAATTTTGTGTGCTAGACCTTCTGCAATAGCAGTTTTACCTACACCAGGATCACCAATCATCAACACATTTGATTTATGACGGCGTGCAAGCACCTGTGCAATTTCTTCAAGTTCTACTTCGCGCCCAATAACTGGATCAATTTTACCTTCAGTAACCTGTAGATTTAAGTTAGTGCAGTATTCTTCAAGTACGCGATCTGCATGATCTTTTTTCACTCTGCCTTCTTTCTTAGCTGGTACAGCCAATCGATCTTTGTTTTCTTCTGCGTAGTATTCAACTAATTGTTTACGGTTAATACCCCATCTAACCATAAAATACGCCGCATGACTATTCTGTTCTTGGCTAATACTCAAGAACAAATCAATTGGTTCCATTTGTTCACGTCCGCTGAACAATACCTGTGTAAATGCTCGATTGAACACACGTTCAAGACTATGTGTACGTTGTGGGGTAACATTTTCTTTTTCAAGATTAACTAGATGATCTTGTTTACCAAGATACTCATATAAATCTCTTAATAGATCATCAACTTCTATTCCGTAATCGTATATTAGTTTGTTGAAACTATGGAATTCAATTAGAGCTATTAACAAGTGTTCTAATGTCACATATTCGTGATGATAGTCCTTGGCAATAGTACAGGCTGTTTCAATAATTTCTTGTATTTCTGGATTTGAGTTTAATGATGACACTGTATAGTCCTTACTTTAAAAATATTTATTATGTGGTCTTTACTGTTTTAAGTACGTTTAATTGAGCTTCAGTTAGTGTTGGTGTTTTAACAGTTACATTAACAATTAAATCTCCACGATGATTGGTATTCATTTGGAATAAACCCTGCTGGTGAATGCCAAATTTACTACCATATTGACAACCTTGGGGAATCTTAATTAAAAATTCCTTGCCATCAATTCCTTTAATTTCTCTTTCTATACCAAGCATTGCATCTATACTATCGATTTCTAAATTTATTAAAAGATTGATACCATGTATTTCAATATTATCTACAGGTAATACATTAATAATAACATATAAGTCGCCTCTTGTCAATGACTCAAACATGTTATCGCCTAGTTGGCTGTATTTAATTGTAGTGCCGTTACTGACACCGCGTGGAATATTAACGTCTACATTAAAACGATCGCCTTTGGTAGTCTGTACACTAATAGTCTTTGTCTGCTGTTCTAATGTTTCTTGTAGCGGTACAGATAGGCTGACACGTAGATCTTTATTACGTCTAGGCTGTTGTCTAAACGGATTATGTCCGCCAAATCCAGCTTGATGGAAGAATTGCTCAAATATATCTTGCGGACCTCCTCCACCAAAATGAAACTCATGAAAACCTGCACCTTGTTGTCCAAAAGGATTTGGATTATCATGTTGTTGTCTTTTCTGCGGATCAGACAATGTTTCGTAAGCTGATTGTATTTCTTGGAATTTAGCAGTATCACCACCTTTGTCTGGATGATGTTTAGCAGCGAGCTTACGATAAGCTCGTTTAATTTCTTCGTCGGATGCGTTTCTTTCAACGCCAAGTGTTTCGTATGCAGTTGTCATAATATATATTATATAATAAAAAAGGAGAACTGTCAAGCTCTCCTTTTATTTACACTCAATAAACTATGATGTTAAGATTTTGCTCTGCGCACAGGTGCATTAGGATCTACTGTAGGATCTGCTAAAGGTGCAGTGCTTGGGTCTGTAACACCAGCGGCCGCCATTGCAGGAGTGACTGGTGCTGGCGGTAATGTACTATTAACCGCTGGATTAGTTGTTGTGCTTGCTGGAGTACTTGTACTACCAAATCCGCCACCAAATCCACTGCTTGCTGGTGTACTAGGAGTACTACCAAAACCGCTAGATGGTGTACTCGAACTGCCGAAACCACTAGGGCTACTGCCAAATCCACTAGAGCTACTACCAAAGCCACTAGAACTACCACCGAAACCACTAGAGCTACTACCAAACCCACTTGAGCTTCCACCACCAAAACTGCTTGACCCGCCAAAACCACTGTTGTTATTCATACCGCCTGGTTGGTTACCTAGGTTCATATTGGCGTTTACGTTAGCGTTAGGTGGTACATAAGTAGTACCTGCGCCCGGACCAAAACTGCCTAGTCCACCGCCTTCTGCACCGTTTAGTTTTTCCTGTGTACGACCATACGCACTAATACCAATTACTGCGCCCATGGCTAAGTGGAATAGGCCAGCACCTTGAAGTGTTAATGGTTGCCATTGACTGGTTACATTACCGTGTGTGTATGCTTGTAGTAAACTCCATAGAACTGGAAATCCTATAAAGTCCATAGTACATACTAACATGTACATCCAACCCATCATTGGACGCCATTTGCTGTTCATCCAATCTTCTTTTTTCTTTTCGCTATCTGTTTCTTTAGCCATTTTCAGCCCCTACTTGAATTATAATAGTATTTATTGATTGGTATTAAATTGCACCAGCAAGTGCAACTAACCCGTTAAGAACTTGATTCATTGCAGTCTGTACCTGTTGATCAACTGCGGCAGCGGCAATCTGTGCTGTTTGATTCAGGTCGCCCATAAGTTCATTGTATTCACTTTCGTTTAATTGTTTGTTTTCCAACATAGTTTTAATTTCGCCCGCTTGTTGTGCGAAACTTTTAACGTCAGGTTGATCTACACCTAGTAATGCTGCTAATGTATCGTTCATCTTGGTTTAGCTCCTATAGCTGTCTGTATTGTCTCGGCATTGTGTGCAATGCTGTTTAATTTAAGTCTACAGTATGCTGGACTTATTGGTTCTGTACCAGCGTATCTATCACTTAATTCTTTTGCAATAACCAATAAGTCTTGAGTCATTGTGATTGTTATATCATTGTGCGGAATACTTGCTGAATAGTTTTTTAATTCAGTTGATTTAGCGTACAGTTGATTAGCTACTGTTACAGCATCTGGTGTACCGCAAGATGCTAATCCTAGATCAGCAGTAGTGCGTATGTTATTAACTAATGCATATTCATTGTTGTCAAAGCGTGCCATAAAGTAAGCATCGATCGTAGCACAACCACTAAGCGTTGCTATTACCACTGCTAATAATAGTTTCTTCATTTGATTTCCTCATGTATTTTCTTTTGCTTTTTGTACCATTCAATCCAAGCATCAATCTTAACTTGACATTCATGATATTGAGCATAGTTTTCGATAACACTATCAATAACATCACTTAATTTAGTAGTACCTTCTTTAACTTCCTGTAGTGCTGGGCATGAAGTTCTTAGTCCGTCTGGAATCTCAGGAAACTTTTGTGTAACAGGCACATCTTCTTCACAACCTAGTAGTAACAAGAAAGGAATTAAAACTAATAATCTTTTCATTTTACTTCCTCCGCAGGTATGCTTAGGTTTAGCACGGGTTTTTCACCACGTGCTGCAGCATTGATAATAGTAATAGCTTCCGGAGCAACCACACATTCAGCATCAATTTTTGCGGCTTCTTGGCGATTAATTTCTTTAGTAACTACTTTAATATCATGGATAGTTTTAGTTTTAGTTACGATTTTAGTTTGTATTTCTACGTTAGCCGCTTTGCTTTTATCTTCAGCAATGGCAATTTTCTTTTGTAGTTCTTCAACTTTAGCACGCCATTCTTGTTCTACACTATAGCCACCTTTGAAGTATACTCCAGCGACTAACAGTACAACACCACTGAGCAATAGTAGATCTTTGTAGGGATTTAATCCCGTACTCCATTTGAAAAATAGTCGTGTGATAAAACCAGCCATAAAACCTGCTAGAGTCAGCAGTATGCCTGCAGCAATGATAAGATTAATTACTTCTAATAAGAAACTGTCTGGAACAAAGTGTAGTAGAAACATTATGATAACAATGCCTTAGCTTTTTCGTAATTTGCCTTGCGTTCTGATAAGCCGATAGTGCCGCCATTTACACGTTTGGTCATGGCAATGATATTGTCAGCATCACAGATAGCATTTAAACCGTGTGTGTTCCAAAACCACATTGCTGATTCTAATGCGCCATCTAAGGTTTCCATGTCGGCAACGCAGGCATCCAAGTCCATGCCTAGACTTTGCGCAAATTTAGTATAGTTATCACGACCAGTTAATTGTATAGCACCACGACCACGGAATTTGTATCCGTCGCCTGATTGTTCGTCGCCGTTGCCCATGCGACCAGCATAGATCTTATTGGCAATAGCTTCTGGATTGTGTGCGTATGCCTGTGCTGATTCTACTGTTGGAAAGTATTTGTGGAATATCTTGTTTAGACCTTCTGCTTTATAGTTTAAGTTTTCTTTTAATACTGTAAAGCCATTTGATTCGTGTCCGCATTGTGCTAGGAATCCAGCTACGCGATTTACTGTGTTAATTTCGTATTTGTCAAAGGCCGCATTTAAGACCTCTGCTAGGTCGTTTAAGTATTTGTTTTGTGGGAACAGTTGCCCAAGTTGATCTGCTGTAATCTGCATAATTGAAATCCTCTTTTAATTATTTTAGTCCGGCTGCTACTCGTAAGCTCTCCGTGTATTCATTTTTAGGTGCTTTGGTAGTAACCTTAACACCTGCAGTTGCTCGCATGCGATCTAGGTCTGCACGCTCTTTGTCTGACAATTCGTCACTGTCATCTTCGTCACTGCCGTACTTGCGTATATATTCTTCCGGGCTTGTTGGGATTATAGCCGCCAACGATTCTGCAGTTAATTCATGATCCTTTTGTGAATCGTGGTATCTAACACGCCATTCTTCAATTTCTTGTTCTGTTAAGTTCATGACATCGTTCATAATAGCCATGATCTGATTTGGTAATTCTCTATTACGATCAATTTCAATAAACACCAGATAGTCACCGCCATCTTTTTCACCTGAACTAACATCAGCATCGAGTACGTATTTGTAACCTTTTTCAATAAAACCTACTAGATCGGCACTAGGTTCTTTACCTGCTACCTTAAAACTGATCACACATACATCACAATCATCGCCCATCTTAGACTTGTATTCGTCAATGTGTAGCTCGTTATGAACTAGACGTTTTAAATCGCCCATTTCTAAGTTTTCTCTAAGTAATTTAGAATTGCGGCTGTACATTTTGCTCTGCGTCCTGTTGATTTTGTTGTGTTTGATCATAGCCCATTTCTGAATCATTACCTTCTTCGTAAGCTGATTCAATATCTTCTAGGTCTAGGGTTTCGCCTTCTAATTCTAAGCTACCTTGTTGTATTTCTTGCATCAATTTCTTAGGCATTACAATGGTAACTAACCAGACTGGAACTTTTTTCATCTTAGGCATCTTAGTACCTGGTTCAAAGTCCTCTGGTTTTTTAACTTTAATTGGATATTCTAAGTGATCTTTTTTGTAGTATACTTCACAATCATAATCTAATAGACGTTCGCCACCACGAGGGTCTGGCATAAGTTTATATGGCCACATGAATGTACATGTAACAAAATATTTTTCATATTTTGGGCCTTCAACCAATTCACCTTCTTTCCAGTGCGCAAACACATAAAGGTCAAGTTCGTCTAATACACGTTCAAAATCCATAAGACTATCTAGACTACTATCAGTCATGAATATTTCTTTGGTATTATTGATTACGTCTTTAATTTCTTTACTCATAATTGTAGGACTCTTTTTATTATTTATCAATTCCACGAGCTTGCTTCGTTTGCACCCCGTGCCACACTTCTTGATCTAACCAGTATTCGTCTACGTGTTTAACGTACTTGGCATTAGGATCTTCTGAGATAAACTTAAAGATATCCGGGTTAGTCCAATCTACAGGAAATCCAATAGTGCGTTGTATATATTTAAGGTAATGCTCGCGATGCAAAAATAATGCTTCATTATCTAAGAAATGTATAGGAAAATGTGTCTTAAACAGGGTATTATAGTAGTAATCTTGTGCAATTGGCGTGGTTATTTCCTTACGTACACGTAACTGTTGTTCTGCGTTAATATTTGCATCACGTACAATAATTGCAATACTAACGTCTACGCCAAAACTTGCTGCACGTTCTGCCACTTCTTTGATCTTAGGTACATATCGAACACCGTCATAGAAGAATGGGCAACTTACATTAGCCAGCCAATAGGTATAGCCTTCAAAGTGTTCTGCTGTTAAGCGTTCCGGGTAGACCCAAAACTCTGCAAATGGTTCTTCATCGCTAGGCACCCAGTATTTTTCCAATAGGCTTTTCCATCCACCTACATTTTTATGTGTGCTTAATATGCGACTAAAGAAATGATTACCACTACCTTGTGGGCCTGTTATGATTAATAGTTTTTTCATAGTTTGTGTATATTTGGTTCTAATAGATCGTGTATTAATTTTGTGTTCTTTGGTAGTGCTTCGATGCCATATCCTTTAATATTTAAATTGTAGTTGTATAAAAGAATATGTTGTATAAAAACATCTTTGGAAAAATCCATTCGATAATCAGATAAATCAATATCGTCACCTTCTACTATATTGTTTATTATTTCTGGCCAATTACGATAAAATCTAACATCGTGTAGTTGTTGCCATTTAATGTATATAGATTTCCAATAATCGAAATCATTGGCAGGAGTAATATTAAAAAAATCTAATATATTGTATATTTCTTTATCTAGATTATCTAGCATGTCCTTGGTTGTGATTTCGTAATGATTAGTTTTACTTATAGTAATATCAAAGTGCTCGTAGTCAAATGGTCTAATAGATAGTGCTAATTTTTCTCTATAATCCCATATCTTAAGATTATCACCCCATTCTGCAGATTCTTCACCGAAAAATTTAGTATACAATTTCATTAACTCGTCATCAGATGTAGAATCAAATGCTCTTCCTCGATTAAACATATTATATAGGATATCTTCTTTGTTATTTCTAAGTATCAGCAACTTATAATTTTGCTCTATTAGAAAATTATTCATGTTAATAATTATTTCATTAGGTAGCCGACGAATCTCGTCATTCCACTTATTATTATTGTCATATACGTCATCTCTGAGAAATTTTGAAATATCAACACCATTATCAGATATTTTCGGGGATACATATATACTATGAAAACTTGTAGTAGTATTATTAATATCATCAATACAGTGTTTTAATAAATCAAGAGATGGTGGGTGTATTTTATTATGTTTATGAGCATTAACTATACTAACGGGGTCTTTGGTTAGGGTTTCCCAAGATTTAGATAACGGATTATAAAAATGCTGTACGCCTGAAAAATAGTACAAACTCCAATCTAAGAACGTTAGTCCACATGATAATTCACCTGCCAAATAAGCTATCATGGTTTGTCCTTGAATGTTGTTCCAAATTTATTGCCAAGATCCAATTCATTATAGTCAATATTGTGTATGTACTTTGCGTTAGCATCATCGGCTAAGATCTTATCTAGTCTTGTGTCATTCCATGCCACTGGTATGTTTAATTGTAGACTCTTTAGATAATTTTGTTTATACAAATATAGTAGTTCGTAGCTTAAGAATGTAGGAGTGGATATCTTAGGCAGTTGTTCTAATAACATGTCTATAGTAGGCTGTGTTCTAATGCGTGTCTGTTGATTAGCTAGGATAGTTTGGTCACGTCCTACTACAGCAAAATCTACGTATACACCACAGGCTCGTACAGCATTGGCAAATCCAGCAACATCTGGATTCCATACAGGATTTATATCACTGCCCGGAATACCTAAAGGACAACTAATACTGGTAAAGTAATATTCGCTTTGCGTCCAATCAAAGCCTCTGAGCAGGTTATGGTCTCGCCAACATTGAGCAAAAGGTTCTGAAAAGCGATGTGCTTCCCAATAATTGTCTAGAAGTGACTTCCATCCATAGACATCTGAATGCAGACTTAGCACCTTACTCCATAGGTGGTTGCCAGCACCTTGTGGACCTATTAGGATTAACATTTTTCTAGCCATTGACATCACCTAGTTCTTTCATAAATTCTAAACAGTTATAGAATTCTTGTTCAGTAAACATTTTATAAAATTCTCTAGCAGCATTTATCCTGCAGTTATAATATAGTTTATGTACTTCACAGGCTTCTTCATAATGATCAGCAAACCCAAAATATGATATGACTTCTGAATATAATCTTCTATCCAGCCTGGGATCAAATATTGATGATGCATTGACAATTTTTTTATTTGCTGACCATTTAGGTGATGCGCTGATTAATTCTAATTCTCGTTGATACGCTTGCAATTCATCGCGTATTCTACCAGCTGAAAAACTACCCGAAATTGTAGGCCTAGCGGTAATGAGTAAATGATATATATGATTTAATGGGTTTTGGATATCGTCATAAGACAAGTATAATATAGATTTTAAAACCCAAAACGGATCCTGCTCCCAACCAGTAACATCATGGTGAACTTTTATACCTCCGTCTTTGATAAGTTCATTGAATTTCCCTTCAAACTGAAACCAATTAAAACATGCTCTATCTGCAGTGTATATTTTAGTTTTAATAAAATTTAACTTGTCATTTAAAGTCATGTTACCGACAGTTTCGTCTAAGAACAATAACCATCTGATATGATTGCCACAGCCACCTACTGGAAAACATATTTGATATGAATTAGCCATTACATTATCTCCCATAACTCGGGTGGTATAAATCCTTCTGCACGCTCGGGGTGCCACACTGTGCCCCATATGGGTAATTGACTATGCTTAAATGCTTCAACTGTTCCATCATGCGGACAAGTTGCTGTAGGCATTAAATCACGGCCTAACACTGCAATGCTGTTGGTGTGAAAACTGTTTACGTAATCAATATTACCATTGATTTCAATTTCGTGTGCGGTATTTTTATGTCCTTTTATAGGTTTGTTAATACCACCGTGTGTTTCGTTAATAAAAAATGCACCATGGCAAACACCTAAAATTGGCACACCTTTTAATAAGGCAATATTATAGTATACGGTTTCGGTGTGGGTACGATTAGGAGTACTATCACCACCTGATAAGATTAGCATATCAAAATCAGTTTCAGTATTTGAAGTATTAGGAATAGGAACCACTTGATGACTATTAAGTAGCCCATGCCAGCCTTGCTCTAGGCAATCATAGGTAATGTTGTTGTGAACTATTTCACGCTGACTGATAGCTATTTTCATTTGAAGTATGCAAAGTAAATAAGTCCTGCAATGATCATAAAGATCTGCGGAAGAAAATTTAACACTAATGACCGTTCATTCCATTTTAGTCCAACGTAGACCCAACCACAAGCGCCAATAATCTGTAGTATACTATTATACGGGGTTATACCTAGAATGTGCAATGGCATAGCACATAAAATCATTGTTGCTGAAAACCATTTGACGTATTTTGTATAATCTTTCATTGAAATCCTGGACGTAAAAAAAGGAGCCTAAGCTCCTTTTTGTGCTTATAAAATTAATTATGCTTAGTAGTCAACAGCCATTAATTTCTTAGCTTCTGCTGTAGCAGTTG
>Ga0208618_1000462_pt1 | contig 18811 bp, 37 predicted proteins | sample CryBogCBE18Jul08_FD_184585 | JGI IMG/M metagenome (GOLD analysis project Ga0208618, IMG submission 184585) | Freshwater microbial communities from Crystal Bog, Wisconsin, USA - CBE18Jul08 (SPAdes) | ecosystem: Environmental > Aquatic > Freshwater > Lake | place: Crystal Bog, Wisconsin, USA...
AACGCATCATGTATAACAAAGCCGAGCAAGATTTACTCACATATAACCCTGACGATGACGAGCAATTGCGTAACAAAGTCACGCCAAAGTGGAAAAGTTAAGGGGAAATAATCATGGGATATTCAATTGATACTCATCATCTACCTCGCTTGCGTAATTATCAAGAAGCGCAAGACGAATTTAATAGACTAACACCTGTGCGTGGTGCGCAAGAAAATATGCGTCGCTTAGCTAAACGTAGCGAGCAACACAAATGGATTAAACATGAGATCCGTGATGGTGTTGAGGTTTATATCACAGGGCTCTATAGCACAGAGTTAATCGCATACTACCCAACACACAAAGAAATATCTGTGGGTGGTTGGTGGTCGACAAGCACTAAAGACTTTATATGGAAAGTCGGTGGCGATATGGTGGTGAATTATAACAGCCGTCATTATGTGCCTGAGCATTTCCCTGATAACAACCAAGTTAACGGATTTATCAATGGCATGCCAATTCAAATGCATAAAGTATATAAATATGGTTATGACAATGTTGCGCTTGAACCTGAGAAGCATCCAACAATTACTAAATATAAAATCAACCGAAAGAAAATGAATGAGGCGCGTAAACCTTATAAATCATTTATTGATTATGTGAAGACCATGAATAATTTAATTCATGAGACCACAGATATTACTGAGTATAACTTGAATAATCGTGTCACATTAAATCAAGTAATTACTGAGGGCGAGAGTGCGTATTGGAGTATGTATTGCATGATAGCGCGTGAGTCTACCCATCGCAATTGGTATAGCAATAACTTTGGTTGGAAGCGTTATGATAAAGCGATGTTTGCAAGTATCGATAAATATATTAAGCAGTGTTCCGTAGATGTGTTAGAAGTTGTTAGTTAATTTAATTTTATAGAGGAGTATTACCATGCAACAAACAGTATCTTTGAAAGAAGCAGAAGAGTTAATCGCAACAGTAGGTAAAGATGTAACCATCCACTTGCAAGGTCAGCCTGGCATTGGCAAATCATCTATGCTCAAGGGCTTAGCTGAACGCTACCCTACCCATGTGCCTGTCTATATTGATTGTGCAGACTTAGACTTAGGTGACTTAGCGATGCCTGCTATGAACCATGAGACTAAGACCACTGCGTTCTATCCCAACGAACGCTTCAAGCTACAACATGGCAAGCCTGTGATTGTAATGCTTGACGAGATTACTAAGGCATCCGAGCCTGTTAAGAATATGTTGTTACCTGTGATGTTAGAACGTCGCTTGGGTTCAGTCGAGTTTCATCCTGACTCAATTGTGTATTCCACAGGTAACTTAGTCACCGATGGTGTGGGCGATACGATGAAAGCCCATGCCAAGAACCGCCTAACCTCAGTCGTTGTGCGTAACCCGACAGACACCGAGTGGATCAATTGGGGTGCTAACAATGGCATCGCACCTGAGATCTTAGCTTGGGTTAGTCAGTTCCCTCATGCGCTCGCGTGTTACACCGACGAGTCTCAGAAGGAGAACCTCTACATCTACAATCCGCGTAAGCAACAGACTGCGTTCGTCACACCACGTTCTTTAGCTAAGGCATCACCCATTGTTAAAGCAAGACATATTCTAGGTGAAGATGTGACATTGACTGCGCTTATCGGCACGATCGGTGAAGCAGCAGCTCGTGATATGTCAGCATACTTTAGTCTGTCTGATGGTCTGCCTACCAAAGAGTCTGTGTATAAAAAACCACTCGAAGCTATCGTCCCTAAAGATCCTGCAGCTCGTGTCATCTTAGTGATGCGTGAGTTAGTCAGTATCGCAGACGAGAACATGGATGCATGGATGACATACCTTCAACGCTTACCGATGGAGATCCAAGCACTGTTCGCAGTTAACATCATGGCATCACAACGTAGAACAATGGCTGCTTCTAACAAGACGTTCATTAACTGGGCAGTTAAGAACAACATGTTCTTCTAGGATCAACCATGATGACAGAACAAGAAGTTGTAGCGTATGTTAACGAGATGTGGGCAACACATCCCATGTTAACTCGTAACGTGTTAAAAAAACAGGGGCGAGTGTCTATGGTTAGGTTAGAGAAGCTAGCTAGTGAGGGGCTGATCAAGCTACCTAAGAAAGTATCTAAGCGCATGTGCCACTTGTATAACGACACAAGTAAGTGGCGTAACTTTAAGTTAAGAGGCAGTCCAACAAGGAGAGCAACAAATGGCTAAGCTAAGCCCACAAGATAGAGTCACTAAGTCACACATCGCCATCATGCGAAGCAAAGAGTTCTGCATGTTCTCAGGTGTGTTGTCTGTCGGTGATGTTAAGTTCGTAGACTATCTACCAACAGCTGCGACCAATGGTCGTGATGTAATGTATAACCCGAAGTTCGTAGATGAGATCACCGATGATAAGGAACTGAACTTCATCGTGTTGCATGAGGCACTACACAAAGCGTTCCAACACATGATGTTGTGGAAGAAGCTATGGAAAGAGAGCCCTATGCTAGCCAACATGGCAGCTGATTACGTAGTCAATGCGACCATCGTTGAGTCTGATCCACATAACAACATTGCTAAGCTACCAAGCATGGCTCTGTATGACAAACAGTATGATGGCATGACAACTCGTCAGGTGTTTGACTTACTCAAGAAGTCTTGCGGTAAGAGTGGTGATGGCGGTGGTCAGGGTAGTCAACAGGAGGGTGGTGAAGACGAAGGTGGTGGTCATGATCATCACGATTGGGAGGGTGCTGAGAAGCTAACCGAAGCTGAACAGAAAGAGGTCAAGAAGCAGATCGACCAAGCCCTACGTCAAGGTGAGATTATACGTGGCAAGATGGCGGGTAATCAGAGCCGTGCTATCGGTGAGATCCTTGAACCTAAGATCGATTGGCGCGAACAGATGCGTGAGTTCGTCACAAGTATATGTCGTAACAAAGACAAGACTTCATGGCGCAGACCACACAAGCGCTTCATCGGTCAAGATATCTACATGCCATCCATGATCGGTGAGACTGTCGGTAAGATTGTAGTCGGCATCGATACGTCAGGTTCTATCGGTAACGAGGAACTGCGTAACTTCTTATCCGAAGTGATGGGCATATGTGATGAGGTGAACCCTGAGTCTGTAGAGCTGATCTATTGGGACTATGATGTAGCTGCTCATGAGACTTACCACATCGGTGACTATGCAGGACTAGCGACCACAACTAAACCTGCGGGTGGTGGTGGCACACGTGTCGGTAGCTTGAACGAGTATATGAAAGAGAAGCGCATCGAGGCTGAATGTTGCGTGATCTTAACCGATGGCTACGTTGAGTCTGACTGGGGTGGTAACTGGGATGTGCCTACGTTGTGGGCGATCACAACTAAAGGTCTCACATCACCACATGGCAAGAGTATTTATCTTGGCGATTAAGATATCACATCGATACGCTACGGGTTGGACTGATCCGCGTGGGTTCTTTGGCTCTAACGCTAGGACTACCCCCTACATTGTAGAGGCATACAACAGCCATGAAGTTATGGATATACGTTATGCCATACGTGAGGCAGTGACTAATGAGTTAGTAGCTAAAGGCTTAACCAAAGAAGAGGCAGATGCCATGCTTAAAATACTACCGCAGGAGGGATGATGGCAAAAGCAATATTAACAACGAGTAGTATTATTCAACAATCTTTAAAAGTATTAGAGAATGAATTTGAAAGAGCGTATGAACCTATTTATTCAATACGTAAAGAGCCTAATGATTTATATGCACTAGAAAAGCATATGGTGGGCTTCAGTATTGAAACTATAGCATCAGGGTTAACATACGATGAGGTATGTGCCTTATATAAACTAACATGTGGAGGTGAACCAAGATGGGATACAGAAGCGAAGTAGCTTATGTCATTACGTTTAAAGATATACCAACGAAACAACAGTGGGTAGCACTCACTAAGTTAAATGCGCAATTTAATAAAGCATTAAAGGAGTGTAACCATGTAGATAATCTAGAGAAGGATTATATATCTGCGCACTTTCAAGATGTGAAATGGTATGACGGCTACGAGGATGTCGACATGCATATGCGCATGCTTGACTCAATTAGTGAAGATGAACCCGATGGAGTAAATGCAAGGTTCATTCGCATTGGTGAGTCATCCGATGATGCACAAGATGACGCGTATGGGGATAACGGATATGACATTGACTTATATCTATCACGTGTTATCGACACTGAGTATGAACTGTAACAAAGTCACGATGTAGTGAGAATGTTAATTGACTAAAAAGGAAATAAGATGGGACTGCATATTGATTCAAAGCTTATTAACGTAGCTAACAAAATTCAAGTAGAGGTGGACTTAAGTAAGTTTAGCGACCGACAACTTAATAACATAGTTAACCAAGTTAAGCACGGTCATGTGGGGGCAACTAGCGCCACGTCGCAATTGGCTTACGCAATTTCAAAAACATTTAATTTGCGTTTCATGCGTTCGGATACTTATAGCACTTCATTCTATGGAGGCTTATTAGCTAAAGATATTAAAGACAAGTTAATCGGATTGTTTTCAATTGCTAAATTACATCCAAGTAATACAGGGTATAGAACTGAACGATTAACCGAAGAGATCAAAGCTTTAGATGAAGGCAGGCATCAAGGTTCAGTATCCACGTGGATGTTAGGCGAAGCAAAGAATAACTTAAGAAATATTAAATTGCCTATTCCTCAAGACCATGAGGTGCATGCATATTTAGATAAGATTAAATCGCGTGAAATTAAATTCATTAAGATAAACTTAAATGACGCAGGTAAAGGAACCTACAATTATGACGAAAGAACAATTGATAGAGAAGTATAGGGATATCAATGTCGATGGTGATTGGTGGCATGAAGATGTTTATTCTTGGTTCGAGGAGAGATGCGATGAACAAGGTGTAAGTGTAGCGCGGTTAAATAAAAACAATGCTAGAGATATATCGTGGTCAGGTTTTTGGTCACAAGGCGATGGTGCATCCTTTGGTGGCAAAATAGAAGATTATGCTAAAGCCTTAGGTGGTAGACTTAATGACTATCCAATACTTAATAAATATATCACAGAGTTAAATGGATATATAAGTTGTAATTGGAATACCAACTATCGGTATCACGGTATTGCTAACTTTAGCATTAACGTTGAGGACATCGATGCATATCTAGACAGCGATCATCCGTTCGGAGAATTGTGGCGAGAACAGATGAATACGGAATTAGATGCAGTTGAATGTCATTTGTTGGACTTAGTAGAAGATTTATGTTCACTGTTATACAAGTCATTGGAAGATGAGTATGAAGCGCTCACATCGGATGAGGCGGTGTGGGATACGATTGTAGCAAATGAGTTAGATAAACTAGAAGAGGAAGATTATGAAACCACATAAATGGGCAAAAGAAATAAAAGCATGGGCTGATGGTGCTGAAGTTGAGTTTAGATATTTGCATGAAGGTAAGTGGAGTGAATGGGAGTTTGAAAGCGTTCCAATATGGACTGTTGGGGAAGAGTATCAATACCGCATTAAGCCACAGCCTAAAGAGCCACAGTATTTGTATGTTTATGTAGATACTAGATATGGAAAAGTAGGGTTTAGTACAGGATGGGAAAATGATTCTGCAATGCCATTGATAGGCAAAATTAAACTAGAAGAGGAGCAATAACATGGGTATCAGTATCGCATCAAACGCAGTATTAGTAGATTTAAATATCTCAGTATGGACTGCACGTAAGCTTGATAAGAACGTGTCAAAAGAAATTGACATAAACAAGAACACAACAACGAAGGCAGGCAACTATAACAAGAACATCCTAGCGGGCACAACTCAGCTTGAGAACATTAACAAGCTAGCGAGTGAGATCCGTGAGTGGCATGCAAGACAGACCTTGCCGTGGTCAGATGCAGGCACAAGGCTACTGCCTATGCTTAACTTCTTTGACTACAAGACACAACTCAGTGACTATGAAGCGCAGTTCAAAGAACGTGTGGATGAGTTCATCACGCAGTATCCGAACCTGATTACTGTGATGGGCTACAAGCTAGGTGCGCTGTTCGATCGGTCTGAGTATCCAACGGTTGACAAAGTTGCGCATAAGTTCGATATGCGGTATACTATTCTTCCCGTTCCTGAAGTAGGTGACTTCCGTGTCCAAGTGGATGATGAGATCCGCAAGGAGATTGAGGATCAATATGCCAAGTCATACGATGCACGAGTTGAGCAAGCGATGACTGAAGCGTGGGGTAGATTACACACCACACTAGAGCATATGATAGACCGACTATCAGGTGAGGATAAGAAGATCTTTAGGAACAGTTTAATTGAGAACGCGCTTGAACTAACAAGCCTACTCACTAAGCTGAATGTAACTAACGATCCCAAGCTAGAGAATGCACGACAAGCGTTAGAGAAGTCACTCGTCGGGGTAACACCTGAGGACTTACGTCAACATGCCGATGTTCGTGAGAACGTGCTAGCAAGGGTTCAAGACATATTGGATAACGTATGAGACAAGCCGTTAAGTTTTTATTAGATCGCATGGATACTCATCCTGAGGAGTTCTATGAACATAGATCAATACATGCCTTTCATCATTGGGTTGGGTTGATTAACGATAATAAAAAGTTCTTTACTGAAGAGGAGGCAGGGGCGATTAGATTAAAGCTATCTGACGTTAACATGGATATGCTTGCTCAGACTATCACTACTAAACTACTTGCGCCTAAGGAAAGCGAATACGATCCTATAGATACAGGTTTCGGTAGTGCGCCTATTAAAGGTGAAGGGCAACGAGTAACTTATGGTATGCAGAACCGATACCGACTTGATGCGCAACAACAACTTGATGCACATCGTATACAGTTTGAGCATATGAAAGCTCACACAGAGTATCTAAAAGCTAAGGGTGAACTATGAAAGTAATTCATGCTGACGATATGGATGAAACAAAGTTAACGAAACAAGAGAAGGAGAAAGTATCCATATTAAAGTTAGCTAATGTAGGTCAGTATGTAGAAGGTGTAGGCATCAGGGATGGATCGTTTTATCTAATCGCTCAGGATGAAGATGATCAGATGTATCTAGCGTATTTAGGTAAGGTATCACCCACCCTAGAAATGCAAGAGAAGTTACTTGATAGAGAAACGCAGATCAAGTTGAGATTAATCAGAACAGAAGTGGACATGATGAAATGGCAGAAACTAAGCCAGTTAAAGAAAAATGGGTGAAAGCCCAAGTAGTAAAGATGTTAAAAGATCTGGATGCGTATTATTTCTATCCTGTTGCAAGTGGATATATGAGTGCAGGTGTGCCTGATATTATCGCTTGTATACAGGGTAGGTTTATAGGTATCGAGTGTAAGGCAGGAAAGAATGGCACGTCCATCCTTCAAGATAAGAACCTAGTTCATATTAAGAAGAATGGTGGGGTTGCAGTTGTAGTGAATGAGGATAAACTAACTGAACTGAAGGAGATGTTGTATGGTATCGCTAACAATTAATGGTAAGAAACGTGGTCGTCCAAGTAAATTAGATAAGATGTTGTCTGCTACGACAACAGGTAAAACTCGTGGTCGTCCGCGTAAAACTACGCTATCACCTCTGCAAGTTGCAGCAATTAAAACTGTGCAGAAAATGGTAGATAAACCACAAGATCTAGTAAATAGTCCGTCACATTACACAGCAGGTGGTATTGAGACGATTGATTTTATTAAAGCAAAACTAACGAAAGAACAATACGAAGGCTATCTATTAGGTAACACTATTAAATATGCTAGCCGTCTTGGTCTTAAAGGTCAGCCTGTGCTAGATGCAGGTAAGTTACATTGGTATACAAAAGAATTGGAGAAGCTACATCATGCTAAATGAAGATCAACGTCGTAGATTAATTGAAGCTTCAAGTAAATTAAATCCTACACAATTTAATGGTATGCCTACCGAAGAATATTTATTTCATGTAACATCGGTGGATCGGGTTATTCAACAATTACGCAAAGAAAGTCCTGATTGTTTTAAACCTGAAGAGAAACTTAAGCGCAGATGATCAGACGTTTTATAGTCTGTGATGAGGGAGGGGCATTACGGTCATTCTTTTCTAAGAATGATGCGGTTGCATTTATGCGTAATCGCCCCGAACTCACGCTAAAAGTTTTACCAAAAGAAACCAAACCCGATTTATTTAAATTACTGGGGGAATGTTTATTATGAGTTGGAATTATAGAGTAGTGCACTTCAAGCATCCCGAATTTGAGGAAGATGACTATTATGAAATCAAAGAAGTTTTTTATGATACTGGTGGTAAACCTGTGGGTTATAGCGATGCTGTTGTCGGTAGCGATACTTATAATGGATTGTTTAAAGTTGCTGGGTTAATGCAATCGGCTCATGCTAAACCTGTATTAAATGAAGATGACTTTTTTAAAAAGGATAAAATAAATGAGTGAAGCTATCGAACATAAACCACTAAGCCCTGAGGAATTACGTAAAGCTTTAACAGCGATGCATCATGGCTTGCTTAATATGCAAGAACGATTAGATGACCATGAAAAAGTAATTGAAAAACTAATGTTAGTCATTCAAAATCTAACCGCAGGCAAAGTGCCTGATGGATTTAGACAACCGCCAAAGGGGCACTAATGAATAAACTTTTAATTGCACTGTTGTTCATATCAACAACATCACTCGCAGATGATCACACAGTATTTCCTAAAGGTGTTGTGCTTACCACAGATAAAGCTAAGCTATGTGTATCAGGTTACTCAGCAACAATCAGACCTCCTGTGGCATATACAAACAAACTAAAGAAACAATGGGTGCCAGCAGGACATAACCCAAACGAATATGAACTTGACCACTATATCCCCATTGCCCTCGGCGGCGATCCTAAGAATCCTGACAATCTATGGTTGCAGAAGTGGGATGATGCAAGGCGCAAGGACATACAGGAAACATTACAGCACAGAGACATGTGCAAAGGCATCTATACGCCACAAGAAGCACAACAACATATAAGGAATTGGAAATAATATGAGCACCATTCAAGACTTAGAGCAAGAAGTAATGCGATGCTGGGATGTAGTAGAAGACTTAAAGCTATTAGCACGAGTTGTTAATAACGGATCAAACCATACAGACACTGTGAAAGGAATAGCGGAAGTATATAATTTAAGGTTTGAAAAAGCGTGGGAAACCTATGAAAATCTAGTGCATGAGGATTATGAACAACGTAAGGAGAATATAAGTGGCAAGCCATAATGACATTACTGGTGATGCATTGGTAAGCAGACCAGGCTTATCAGAAGAAGGCGAAAAGAATTGGGATAAAATATTTACTAAACGTAAAACCAATGGCGGTTGGAAACCACCCCTAGCACCTTTAACAGCACAAGACCCACTATGCAAAGTATGTGGTAAATCTTTAAGCGGCACTAAAGAATGTGCGTGGACTTCATGCCCACTTAACTGGAACGAGCAACGTATAGATATTATCGGGCAGAATTCCAATGAAGGACTGCACTATGAAGATACCCAAACTCAAACAGTATCTGAAACAGACGTATCCAAACCCGACACCTAAGTATAAAACCTGCGGATTAACCGAAGAACAACGTGGTGATATCCGTGAGTGGGGTGAGAAGGGGTTAACGCTAAAAGAGTTAGCTTCAGAGTATGGGGTGTCTATAGCAACCATACAGAAAATAGTTAATGACAAAGTTAACCGCGTATGATACGCTGAATATATGGCTAGACAACCCGCTATACTTAAACAACTACATAAAAACGTATCTCTGCATGAGACGGTTAAGGGTGTTCGTCACCCCGAAGTTGAGCTATGGTGGGCAGTATTAACTACAGGTGTCATTGACTGCATCTCATGGCAACAACACCGCAAACCTGTTAAGTTTGGCGAGCAAGCATTCGAGTGGATATTCTCATCAGATGCTGATGGACTGGGTAGTTTTGAAACACTGTGCGAGTTGTTTAACATTAATCCCGATGATATACGAGATAAAATAATCACTGATCCGCAAGCGTTAAAGCAAGCGTTGGTTGGTAAAAAGAAACAGTAGGAGCACACATGTATAACGAGAAGATGGTCGATGACAACATCCGACTAAGTGCAATCGTGTTTACTTTAGTGGAGTCATTAAAAAATATTAAAGACAATGCTGAGACAGTTGAATCAGCTAAGTTTTGGGCAGAGGATGCCATTGAATTATACAAACAAATGAGGAAGCATAATGGCTGCTAAAAGAAGTAAAGCAAGAATTGTTAAAACAATGCCTAAATATATGAAGTGGGATTGGATTAATGATGAAGTCGAAGTTAAAGGCGCAGGTCACTTCCCTGATACTGTGATGGTAGAACATCAAGGCAAAGAGTATGAAGCCTATATTAAAGATTTAGTGGAGCTCAAATGATGGTGTTAGGTGCACAGTTTATATCAGGCGTGATGGTGGGCGTTGAAGTTTTCTTTCCTGAGGATGACAAGCCATACTCGTTTTCAATGGTATTAGATTTGTTTATAATACGTTTTGTTATCCAAAAACTAAAAGTTTGAAAGATTTAAATGCCACCTGATGAATTTGACAGAGTCCAAGACCGCATGGAGCAGGAAGAAGAACTGCGTAAAAGATACACACCCAAGCCTGTAGAAATTAAAAGTATTGGTAAGTGCCTGTATTGCGGAGCACCATTAGAAAACGATCAGCGGTGGTGCGATGAAGACTGCCGTGACGATTACGAATACATGATGTATCGACGAACAAGTAAGTAAAATCCTAGAGGGGGAAACATGCAAACACCAGTTGTGGTTAAAGACCACAATTCTAAGACTGCTATTATCACGCGTATGGGTAGAAAGTATGCGTATGTAGTATTCATGAAGTCAGGCAAGCTTACGCTTGGGAAACTGACACCTGTGCAAATACAGAATAAAGCGTTCAAGACACTAGCAATAGATCCTGCTGTAGCAGTAGATCAGTTTCTTGCACATTCGGGGGGTTTAACACAGTCTGCTAGATTAGAACTAGAGGCAGTGAAGGAGGGGTTACATGAAACAGATAGTGCTGGACTTTGAAACATACTACGATAAGCAGTTTAGCTTATCTAAAATGACAACAGAAGAATACATCCGCAATGATCAGTTTGAAGTGATCGGTGTTGCGGTGAAGGAGAACAATGGTGATACTGAATGGTGCAGTGGAAGTCATGATGAAATTGCTAAATTTCTTGGGCGATATGATTGGAACGACAGTTTTGTTGTTGGTCACAACATGCGCTTTGATGCTGCTATACTTAGCTGGGTCTTTAATATACATCCTCGGGGGCTTGGCGATACTATGGGAATGGGTCAGATCCTTCACGGGCTCACGCAATCCGTTTCTCTTAAGAACTTGTCAGAATATTATGGCATTGGCGAAAAAGGTACGGAGGTTTTAGATGCGCTTGGTAAACACTTGGATGATTTTAATCGCGATGACTTGGCTCGTTATGGGGAATACTGTAAGAACGACGTTGAGCTTACTCACAACCTTTTTGGAAAGATGCTAAAGCGCTTCACCAGCGCTGAATTAAAACTCATTGATTTAACTATCCGTATGTTTACAGAGCCTCGCCTTGTCATTGATAAGGTGCGGTTGATTGAGCATCTCCACAAAGTACGTACAAGCAAGGAAGAACTGCTAGCGAGTGCTGACGTTGAGAAAGATATGCTCATGAGTAATCCTAAGTTTGCGGAACTACTTCGCAGCTTAGGTGTTGAACCTCCGATGAAAAAGAGTGCCACCACAGGAAAGGATACCTATGCGTTTGCAAAGACCGATGAAGGCTTTAAGGAATTGCTCGAGCATGAGAACCCGCTTATACAGGTTCTCGCAGCCGCACGTCTTGGGAACAAGTCGACCATCGAAGAAACTCGTACTGAACAGTTCATTGGAATCGCGAATCGAGGCTTACTCCCTGTTCCTCTCAAATATGCGGGAGCAACAGTATCTCACCGATGGAGTGGAGTTGATGGAATCAACTTGCAAAATCTCCCACGCACTTCAGAATTACGACGTGCTATCACCGCTCCCAAAGGTTACAAGATAGTAGCCGCTGACTTAAGCAACATTGAGCTACGTCTAGCATACTGGTTTTCAGGATCTACCAACAAAGTTAACCAAATTAAAGCAGGTGTCGACTTGTACAAACAGTCAGCACATGAACTGACTGGCACTCCGTATGATGAGATTACTAAGGATGTGCGGTTCGTATTTAAAGTAGTTAACTTGTCGGGTATTTATGGTGTTGGTGCAGCTAAGATGCACAGTATTTTGAAACAAGGTGGTGAGGATAAAGACATTAACGAAGTTAAAGGGATTGTCTATGCTTACCGCCAAGCTAACCCCGATCTAGTACGTGCATGGGCTAACGCTGGGACGATGTTAGAGGCTGTGCACTCTAAACAATCCTATCAAATGGGTCCGAACGGCATCATTCAAGCGACTGAAGAAGGGATGCTCAAGCCTAACAAGATGGTGCTTGGTCTACCAAACCTACGCAAGTTGCGTACAGATACAGGCGAGAGCTGGGCATATGACAAGATAATGGGACGTACTGTGATCCCTGAGTATACGCATCCAGCTAAAACGTTTCAGCGCTGTATACAAAGTCTAGCCCGTGATATAATAGCGGAACAAATGATTGCAGTAGCGAAGAAGTATCCAATTGTCATGACTGTGCACGATGAGATCGTTGTGCTAGCCAAAGAGACAGATGCTGAGAACTGCAAAGCTTATATGGAACAGTGCATGACGACAGCACCCGCTTGGTGCTCAGACCTCCCTCTCGGCTGTGAAGTCGGTATTGGAGATAACTATATGGATGCTAAATAATGGCTGAATTAAAAAGATTCGTGGAATTAAAATTGGCGGAATCTAATCGTCACTTGTTAATTGCTTTAGAAGATATTCAAGAAGTTATTGAGGAACTCAGATGTGAAGGTAAAGTAGGAAAAGATTTTCGTGAATATAAAGTTATTTATGTATTCACATCTAATCGCAATTCATACATGTGTGATTATGAATGTTACGAGGGATTGAAACATTACCTAGCAGGATGGAAAGAATAATGGCTGAATTAAAAACGTGGTCTTACTCGGCAGCGACAACGTATGAGGAATGTCCTAAGAAGTATTACCACTTATACGTAGCTAAAGATATTAAGCAGGATGGTAATTCCCCAGCCCTACTCTTTGGTAACGAAGTTCACAAAGCATGCGAACTATACATCGGTAAAGGCAAGCCACTACCTGAGAAGTTTGAAGCGTATCAACCTACGTTAGATAGACTTAAGCAGATCAAAGGTGAGAAGCACTGCGAGTTAAAGCTAGGCTTAACTAAAGACTTAGAGCCATGTGGTTTCTTTGACAGCAATGTGTGGTGGCGTGGTGTAGCTGACTTACTTATCTTGGATAAAGAGAATGGCGTAGCTACCAGTGTGGACTACAAGACAGGCAAGAGTTCTGAACGTGCTGATCCTCGTCAACTATCCTTGCTAAGTATTGCGATCTTCAAGCACTTCCCTGAGATCAAAGTAATCAAAGCAGGCTTGGTATTCCTCGTTGCTAAGGATCTTGTTAAAGAGTCTCATCACGCGGATAATATAGGTGAGATGTGGGAGGAATGGCTCCCGTTGATTAAGCGCATTGAAGGATCTTACGAGAGTGGGGTGTTCAATGCTAACCCCAACTACTTATGTAAGAATTGGTGCCCAGTGAAAAGCTGTGCCCATTGCGGAAAATAAAATGACTAAACCTAGAGATTACAAACGAGAGAACGAACTTTATAAATCAAAGCCTGATCAGATTGCAAAACGAGTAGCACGAAATAAAGCTAGACGTGAAGCAATTCGTGATGGTAGAGTATCTAAAGGTGACGGTAAGGAGATCGATCACATCATCCCTCTAAGTAAAGGTGGTGCAAACACCAAGAGTAATACTAGGATTAGAACGAAAAGTCAGAACAGTTCCTTTAGTCGGAACCCTGACAACTCTGTAAAGAAGAACGAACCGAAGAATAAATAGTATCATGAGCGGAAGGCATGAGTACGCGAGAGACTCACTTTAAATAACCATGCCAACTAGTGTTGAGCCGTCCTTTCAAAAGTTCCTTAGGTCAATGAACTAGTCGCTTCGCCCACGTCACGGGCTCGGCAGTGCTGCTCCCTCCTCCTCGGCAGCACTGCCACTTTTATTTTTAGGAGATAGGAATGGAAATATACAATAACAAAGCTCTGATTGTGAACACACGCAGAGCTAACTTGATATTAGATTCAATCCCCAAGAGCAAGCTGCTCAAGACCTATGACAACGGGGTGTCACAGATTTTAGTAAACTGGGGTTTGGATGAAGTCATCGCCCTATCCGATTTAAAAGTTAAGAACCCACCATCACCGATAAGTAAAGATTATAACTGGCCTGGTATCCATAAGCCATTCGATCATCAACGTGTTACTGCGCAATTCCTATCAGCACATCGCCGTGCTTACTGCCTATCTGAAGCGGGTACAGGCAAGACCTCTGCCGTGATATGGGCAGCCGACTACTTAATGAACCAGTCTAAGGTTAAGCGCATGCTCGTGGTGTGTCCACTATCTATCATGCAGTCAGCGTGGCAAGCAGACTTCTTCAAGACAGCCATGCACAGAACTGTTGCTGTGTGTCACGGCTCAGCTGAAAGACGTAAGAAGATCTTGGCAGAGAATACTGAAGTAGTCATCATCAACTACGATGGCATTGAAGTTGTCTTAGATGAGATCCGCAACGGTGGCTTTGACTTAGTTGTAGTAGACGAAGCTAACTACGTCAAGACTCATACGACTAAGCGTTGGAAGTCGCTCAATAAAATACTAACCCCAACAACATGGCTATGGCTCATGACTGGTACGCCAGCTGCTCAGTCACCTGCTGATGCGTATGGTCTAGCTCGCTTAGTTAACCCCTCATCTGTGCCTAGATCTGCAAACACTTTTAAAGACTTAGTGATGCAACGTGTGAGCCAGTACTCATGGGTACCACGTGTTAACGCACAAGATACTGTGTTCAGAACTTTACAACCTGCCATCCGCTACACTAAAGATGAGTGTCTTGATCTGCCTGATGTGCTCTACACAACACGTGATGTGCCACTTACTCCGCAACAAGCGAAGTACTACAAACAGATTAAGAAGGATCAGTTCGCACAAGCTGCAGGTGTGGATATCACAGCGGTCAATGCTGGCGTTGTGCTGACTAAGCTCTTACAAGTATCAGCTGGCTCTATCTATGCAGATGGTGGTCAGGTTGTTGAGTTCGATATTAGTAACCGCATGACTGCGCTTAAAGAGATCATCGCCGAAGCTAGCCACAAGGTCGTAGTGTTCTGTCCGTTCAAGCACTCAATCGATACAGTAATGACTGCGCTTAAGAAAGACCACATCACTTGCGAGCAGATTAGTGGTGAGGTGTCAGCAGGTAAACGTACAGACATATTCAAACGGTTCCAAGAAACTAAAGACCCCCAAGTCCTTGTTGTTCAACCACAAGCTGCCTCTCATGGTGTTACCTTACATGCTGCGAACGTGATTGTGTTCTGGTCTCCAGTTATGTCAGTGGAGACTTACATTCAATGCTGCGCCCGTATCGACAGGGCTGGGCAAAAGAACCACATGACGATCGTGCATTTGCAAGGTAGTGAAGTAGAAAAGCGCATGTACCACATGCTCCAAAATAAAATATCTATCCACGAGAAGTTAGTTGATCTCTATAAAGATGAAATAGAAGCTTGACAAAGTTAACTAAGCTTGCTAAACTGACTGTTCTAACCTAATAGGAGGTAGTAGTGGAACTTAACGAAGTTAACTTAGAGAAACTAATGGAAGCTGATGTTGCTATGCGCGACAAGATAGCTGAGTTAGAAACGGAAATCAAAGACATTAAAGTCAAACGTGAAAAGATCCAGTTTGCGCTTAATGAAATCTGTAAAGAAATGAATGTGTCTAGTCTCAAGACTAAGATCGGCACATTAACTAGATCAATTAAGACCCGTTATTGGGCAGGTGATTGGCCCGCTATGTACGAGTTCATGAAGGAACACAACGCACTAGATCTCATGGAGAAACGCATAGCGCAAGGGAACATGAAAGAGTTCTTAGAACAGAACCCTGACGTTGTTCCGCCTAGCTTGCAACAGAACAGCGAGTTTTCAATTGTCATTCGTCGTAGTAGAGAAACTAAGGAGTAGTAATGAGTACTGATATCGATATTTATGCAAACAAGTCTGCAGTCATCACACGTAACAATCGTAACGATGGCTTTACGGATAACGTAACCGCAGCTTCAAGTACGTCTAAACGTATTTCAATTCGTAACAATGTATTCCGTTACATGGTTAACGGTAAAGAAATCACTAAGACTGATAACCGTCATTTAGATGTGGTGATTGTTAATGCTTCACCTGTGCACCGTGTATTCTTCTCTCAAGGGTACAACCCTAATGTGAAAGCAGAACCACCTAAATGCTGGACATCAAACAGTATCAACCCTGATCCAACTGTGCCAAATCCGCAAGCATCAAGCTGCGCATCTTGCCCACAGAACATTAAAGGCTCAGGTCAAAATGGTACAAAGGCTTGCCGCTTTAGCCGTCGTATCGCTGTTGTCTTAGCTGATGATTTAGAAGGTGACGTATTCCAAATTACATTACCATCACAATCTATCTTTGGTAATGGTAACGATACACGCCGTCCATTAGGTGAGTATGCAGATCACTTGAAAGCTTTTGGTTCAGGTCTAATGAGTGTCGTATCACGTATGTCTTTCGACCCTGATTCATCTAGTACCAAAGTCGGCTTCCGTGCGATTGCAGAACTAACCGATGAACAGTATGAGATCTGCCAACGTCAACATGCGACTGAAGCATCTACTCGTGCTATTACTTTAACTGTTGCATCTGAAAGAGAAGATGGAGATAGTCCTGATGAGTTCGCGCCTAGATCAACGCCTCAGAACGTTCAAGCCTCACCGTTGCCGAAGTTCGAGCCTGAAGCTAAGCCTGTGGTTACTGAGGCACCTGCCCAAGCTACGGTTGAAGATGAAGTCCCTGAGCCGCAAGTACGTGCAGCTCAACCGACAAAGAAAGTTCCTGAGCCACCGAAGAACGTCGACCTAGATGATGTTAGTCTAGATGACTTGGTAAATGATTGGACTACATAATGCGTGGATACAGTCAAATCATCATCGAAATGAATGAGAAGGCTACCCCCTCTTTGGGGGTTCAGCTGGGCTCATTGTGTATTGCATTGAAATACCCAGTCAGTAAAGTTGCAATAGAACTTGGCATTTCACGCCAATCGGTTTATGATTGGTTCTCTGGTCGAGCGAAACCTGCTGACGATAAAGAAGACGCCATTAAGGCGCTCGCAGAAAAAATAGCAAGAGAACGCAATATAGTTCCACAGTAAGTTTCGGGGGAAAAGGCGTAATCGTGAGCCACGAATAGATAAATCGTATTGCTGGATTACAAATGAGTACCCCACCTATTTTTAACATTGTGAGAGAGCAATGAATACACAAGAATTTTTAAAGCATGTACTACCTGACGAGGGGTATTACTGCATCGTAGGGAAAGATAAGCACAACAACTTATCACACAAATTTATACAGTCTTTGGCTGAGTCACAAGCGGTTATTGATGGCTTGTTAGATTTAAAGCAAGATGTATATTTTGGTTGCTCATCGTTTACAACTGGGTCAAATCGTACAGCGGATAATACAAAACAAGAACGTGCGCTATGGTTAGACATCGATTGTGGTTACGATACTAAGAAGCAACGCTGGAAAGAATACCAATCTAAAACTGAAGGCATGCAAGCCATCCGTGCGTTCACCGATGCCACTCACTTACCTGATCCAGTCATTGTAGACTCAGGTCGTGGACTACATGTTTACTGGGCATTTACTGAAGCAGTTACTAAAGAAGTATGGAAGCCTGTTGCTGAAGGTCTAAAGTTCTTATGCGTTAAACATAACCTTAAGGCTGATCCTGCATGTACCTCAGACTTAGCACGTATTCTACGTGTGCCTGGCACGTTCAACTACAAAGATGAGAACAAGCCTGAAGCTGTGACGGTTATTATGGAAGGTGAGAGACATCCATTCTCTGATCTAGCATCGCTGATCCCTGTTAACCCATCAGCAGCGAAATCAACCTTTAAACGTAGAGAGCCTGACGCTGCGACTAAAGCCGTGCTAGGTAACAGAGCTTCATACTTTAAGAAGATTAAAGAGAAAGTATTAGAAGAACCTAGCCAGTGCCCTCAGCTTAAATACGCTATTGAAAACCAACGTATTATTGAAGAACCTATATGGCGAGCAGCGCTATCTATTGCTACATTCTGCGATGATGCAGAAGTATATATTCACGATATATCAAGCCAATACAACGGCTATAGTGCAGGCAAAACAGAACATAAGGTAGCGTTAATCAAGGGCGCTTATCACTGCACAACCTTTGAAGGTTTAGCTCCAGATCGTTGCGAGGGCTGCCCAAACAAAGGCAAACTTACATCTCCTATTCAGTTAGGCAATACAGTTAAAAAAGCTACCATCGTTGACAACACGATCGAAGCTAAAAGTGAAGAACTTAATGAAGTAATCACTTTCAATATCCCCGAACTCCCACATCCTTACTTTAGAGGTAAGCATGGTGGCGTGTATAAAGTTACGGCTGATGATGAAGATGAAGGCATGATGATTTACGATTATGATCTGTAC
>Ga0208618_1000464_pt1 | contig 18759 bp, 27 predicted proteins | sample CryBogCBE18Jul08_FD_184585 | JGI IMG/M metagenome (GOLD analysis project Ga0208618, IMG submission 184585) | Freshwater microbial communities from Crystal Bog, Wisconsin, USA - CBE18Jul08 (SPAdes) | ecosystem: Environmental > Aquatic > Freshwater > Lake | place: Crystal Bog, Wisconsin, USA...
CTTTACACACAGTTCTAACCCATCCTCCTTGGGGAAGTGTAGGCCAATTGGTAGTAGCAGGATTCCCACACTCTTCGCAAGTAACACCTGACATTGATTCTGCCATAGTAACCATGCCACGAATATAGTCATCACCACCAGTGTAGTAAAAACGTAGCGTACCAAACTTTTCTTTTACTTGGTCAAGTGTTACTTGCGATACAACTTCGCCATTACGATTGCTCCAATCAATGTGATTTTGAATATTACCCATGAGTTGATTCAAAATCTGAAACCACCCATCCCCACATTCAAATCCCCAACACATACAAGTTTCCATCATGTTCTTATCACGGTTCACCATCATCTTAGGATAAACCTTACATAGGTATTCGTCTAGTTCTTGGTTCATATATCTTTACCTTTGTATCGACCTTCTGCTTTATAGACTTCGGCCATACTTGCTAATGCTTGATTGATATAGGCATTAAGTGTAATATTCTGTTTATGAGCTTCTTTAGCCGCAGACAGAATAAGATCATCTGGTAGATCTAATTCAATCATAACACCTGTGTCATATTCCTTGCCTGCAACAATAGCAGTGGCCTTTTCTACAAAGTCCTCATCAACTTCTAAATCTATAAAGTTAATATTATCCCAGGCTTCATAAGGATTAACATTCCGATTCTTTGCTTCTTTCTTAAACTTCTCAACTTTGTCTGGATGGATCATGCGGTAAGCACGGTCATTGGTATAATCACACACTTCTACTTGATAGACCTTTTGACTCTTTGTGCTAAACACAATGCTTAAACTGTAGCCACCTTTATCGTGGATGCCGTTCCAACTTGACAATTGATACGCATTGTCGCCGTAGCAATTCCAAGTATAATTACTACCATCAGTGATTTTACAGTCAACCAAGTCCATCCATTCTTTCATTGTAATCATATTTTATTCTAATCCATCTATAATAAACATAATGCCCAGGCTTACAAATAAAATACCTCGGGTACTGTCTCCGGATTCAAAACTCAAATACCCTGCAAGTATATCCAATATGCCAACAGCTATGGCTATTTTGGCTTTGTGTTGTTTTAGAAAATCAATCATTGTAAATTCCTTTGTATCAATTAAAATTTAACATATTAAATGTTCTTATTCGCTATCTGGTATATCCATTGGAACCCATCCTAGATTAAAAAGATCTTTTTGAATTTCTTCAGTTATATGACTTTCTGGTACATAGTTACGTCCATCTTTTTCTAGCTGAGGTTTATATCCGTCTAACCCATATCCGGTATCTTGACTACCAATACCTGAACAGTACCAATCTATGTAGTCACCTTCTTCACGCATGTCGGCAACAATGCCACCAGCATGGCGCCAACTACAACTCCATGTTTCATTTTTGAGTACTGGCCATACATCTTGTTTTTGAAAATTTTGATTACACATAGCGGCATACAAGTTTTGAGCATAGTTATCCGACTGCTTAACTTTATCGCACATTTCTTTTGAGCTACGGAGATCATACTCCATGTTGTTTTTTTGCCAGACAGGATCTTTTAGATCTTCTTCATCTTGCTCACGCCAACTTTCGTACAATTTAACATAGTCAGGATTAGGTTCTTTGCCTTTTTCTTTACAGCGTTTGATATAACCTTCTTTTTGGAAAGTATGACGTTCTGGACTAGATGCTATTTTTTTAGCTATCATATTTTTTCTCCAACTTCGAACCCTCTAAATCTAACGAACCTTGGAAATCGTAAACTGTATGTGCCGTCTTGATTTTGTGTAACTGCGTCGGCAGCTACTTCAACAATATCACCAATAATGATATTACGATTGGCCCAGTAATCAATGCGATTATCATCGGTAAGACCGCTTCCAACATTTACTCTGATATCTCTACCATCATCTACTCCTTCACATATAAACGCCCCAAGTCTACCTTTGTTGCGTCCGGTACCTTCCTCAACTCCGACAATATTAAGATCAACAGTTATAACTGGTTTCCATTTCATCCAAGAACTACTACGTTTACATTCGTAGGGAGCATCTAGATTCTTAATCATAATACCTTCGAGCCCATCACATACTGCATCTTCGGCATACCGACGCAATTGATCATGACCTTCAGCATTATCTAAGTCTACTTCTATGCCCTGTGTTACACGCAAACATTGTTGACTTTCAATCGTTCCTCGAATGGAGTCAAGCATTTCTATTCTCTCACGTTGTGCTTTTTTCCATATGCCTTGTTCAAAATCAGATAGTGGTATAATATCAAAAATATTATAAATCATTTCTTTGGTTTCAACATCACGTTTACGCTGGGCTTGTTTCATCAAGGATTGAAAACTTTCACCAGTAACTTCTCCGTCTAGTACCCACCCGCCATATCTAAACCAGCTAACATAACTTAATTGTTTATGTATTTCAAGTAATGCGTTTTCAATATCAGGAAAATTATCAAAGTTTTTACCATTTCGACTAAACAACTGAACAGTTGATTTTCCAAATACTGCCAATACACGAACACCATCTAATTTGCCTTCAAGTCGTTTCTTTCCTTTCATTTTAGCTGGTTGATCGTTAGAATCTTGAGCAAGTTGACATGTGAATACTGGGATAGCCCATTCAGTTTTACCTAATACCTTATTAAGAGTGCGTTCAGTGATGCCGCATCGTAAGTCTTTAATTAATACACGACGGCAAAGGCTATTCCATTCACTGCTATCAAACAATTGACTAACTTCTATAATAGCATCTCGAGCTGCATGCCCAGTAAGACTACGAGTCCTCAACGCTTCGCATAATGCCCAAAATTTTGGCCATGAATTTGGCCTATTAACAAATCCGTTTGTTTCAGGCACCTTTTTAACTCCGAAAACATGGTAAGGATTGTACGCCTGATAACAGTTAAATAGGAAGCATTGAGCATTAGCAGATCCTAATTTGGCTGCCATTAATGCTTTTTCGATTACTGCTTCTTTATATAATCTGCTATCAGAGCTTTCGAGATCGCGGATCCAATCTGATGCCAAATTAATCCCTTCAAAATTTTCACATGTATAGTCTGTTGCCATATATTTATTAATCCTAAACTGGTATTAACGTATAGTTTCTTGGAGTACAACAGCATTAGGTTTTTGAAGTGCTTCGGCCCTGCGTTGATTATATTCAGTATTATCTGTTGGCAATAACCCACTAACTACTACTGGAGTTACTGCAGTTTGTGTTTGCCCAACAATTTGAGATTTAATTTTTACAGCAGGTGCCACTTCTTTATCTAATTCGCGTTGCAATGCTTCGTCTGAATCATTACTTTGACTTTCGCGTTGTAATCGATCTTTAAGTAAACGATTAGCATCTCCAATTGGATAACGTACTAGAATAAATGTGCGATAGTTACGATTTTCACTCAATATTTTTGAGTCCTCGATACGATAGCCCGTCATTACGGTATTAGCAATAATTTTCTTGATGGTAACAGAAGTTTTATCGGTTACAACAGATCCAGCATTATCTGATTTTTGTTGTTTTACCATAGCATTCATAGCACCATTAATAGTATCTGCTAACTTCATTTGAGAATCTAATAGAGCTTTCTCACGACTCATTGCCAAATCAGAACTATATCCTGTGCCTGCGAAATAAATGAAATCGTCAGTTGCGGCAGGAGGTTTAATATACCAATTTGGCAAATCAATAGTTAAAGGACTCTCAACTTTGCCGGCTGCCGCAATAGTTTGATCTTTAGTTACGGCAGGAGTAGGAGAAATATCTTTTGATTGATTTCCGCTAAATGTCGAACACCCGGCTAAAACTGTAATAACCGCACTAGCAATAATTAGACGTTTCATGATTTCTCCTTTAAATGAGATCTAATTTAATAAAAGTTAATTGTAACATAATAACTACCACTTGTCAACCACTTGCCAATCATTATCTTGTATACGGCAAGCAACACCTTGCCGTTGAATCAAATCACCAATTCTACCCTCAGTTTCAATAAACCAGCGGCAGGTGGCACTTCGATATTTGAATTGATTTGGAAAATTTGGGTGTGGGCTCAGCTCACTTTCCAATATATGATCCCCAATCTCTACTTTATGAATTTTTGGGATTGGCTGATCTGTACATATCATATCTTGCTCAACATTTATATTGTTGCCGCCAAGTTTATTGAGTATTTGACTACGTCCGTAGCTTATTGCCCCCGCGCATAATTGATCTAAACTATCAGTATTGATACCTATATTTTCGCCTTCAATGGTTAACCAAGTGTCATTAACTTGAGCTCGAAAATTTACAATACATTTATTTTGATTTTTGGGCATAGGTACTACGGTTCGCTGTATATTTGTTATACTAGTAATTTTTATTGTATTTTGATTTGTTATTGCCGTGCGATTATAACATTCAGCATGGGCTAATCCAATAGAAGTTAAAAGTAAGATTAAATGTAATTTTCTGAACATGTTGACCTCAATGACCAAATAATATTTTTTGCTTTACCGATATATTTCCTATCCTCGTCTGTTTGTGGTTGTCCTCGATGATAATCTTGATATTGATTAAGTTGAGTAATCAAATATTCAATTTGATTTTTGGCAGTGCTACAATTGGCAGTAATATTTCTTATATCATCGTACGGTATATTATTTTGTTGACTAGCACAACCTGATAATATAATTAAAAAAATATAAATTATTTTTTTCATCTGCGTCTCAAATATGTTGTGCCATAACTAAAATTTATTGTTCGATGATTAGGGTATCCTAACTGCGAAGTTACCATTGGGTATCGATATCTTGTATTAGTATAAGTTGGAATTTGTCTGGCATAGTAAGTTTCAGTCGACTGCGTGTAAACTGGCTGACTATATGTTACTGTCGGTGGTGTATAAACTGGCTGACTATATGTTACTGTCGGTGGTGTATAAACTGGCTGACTATATGTTACTGTCGGTAGTGTATAAACTGGCTGACTATATGTTACTGTCGGTGGTGTATAAGCAGGCGTAGCCAATCCGGGCTCTGGCATATTCTCAGCCATGGCTATAGAATTAGTACAAAATATAATTAAACATAGATTTTTAATCATTTTATCACCATGAACTATTATAAAATACTCTCAGTCCTAAAAATAATTCGGCTTTAGCTTCTTTAATAAATGTTAAATCTCGTTGTTTATAAAACATATCAGAATCTTCCCCAAAAAAGAAACCTGAAGTTTTAGGTAAATTATTTTCAATAACATCTTTTTCTAAACGGTCAAGATCTTCCCAAGTGAGTTCTAACTCAATACCATTAAACATACTGGCTTTGCCACCATGTTCTTTCCAAAGATTTTCCATCCAACCGTGTAAGTTAGGGTGTTTGCGCCAATAAGCAAGCTCGCGCGGTTCAACGGCATCATTATTGCCTTTTTCATATTTTTCTTCGTAGTACTCATTTCGAGCACCAGGCTTAGCAGATACGTATGCGTACATGTCAAGACCCATTTGTTAATCCTTTTGTTTGATATCTATATTCTCTTCGCAACCAATACTTATACTTTTCAAAATATTCTTTCATAGTATAAGATAATTCATTAAAATCTTCATGTTCTTTGACATTAGCATACCACAAATTTTGACACCATATACGAAAATTACTTTCTTTCATTTTAAACTGCGAATATGATTAATGATTAAATTGGCTTCGGGATATCCTTGTTCTTCCTTAGATCTAACTACAGATTCTACTAAATTTTCTTGTAGATCATGTAGCTCATTAGTAAATGCCCTAATATTTTTATAACTAATGGTCATTTGCTTAAACGGGACGGTGACTGGAACTGTTCCGTACTTGTTAATAATTTTTTTCCAATCCATTTTGTCTTCCATTTTAGTTCCTTTATGTTAACTTACCTTAATTGTAAAATAATTAAAATAAAAAGTCAATCACAAAAAAGCCCTAAATATAGGGCTTTTAAGCGTTGTTTCTACACAACATTATAGATTTCTCTATATTTTTTTATAGCTTTCATCCTTGCTAGAGCTAGCCTAACTGTTACATAATCAGAAAGTTCTTCTTCCTTTTCGTGTACAACCTGGCCAAACTCAGTAGCACGCCGATTTCGTCCTAAAACAAGATCGTCGTCTACAACAATGTTACAAGGATTACTTGGCCGTTGATGCTTTAGCTTCGACTTTAGTACTATCTTTCTTTTCGCTTTTGACAGGCTTAGTCTCGTTCTTAGCAGGAGCGGCAGGCGCTGTAACTGCGGCCGTAGGAGTTGCTGGCTTGGCTTCTTCTTTCTTAGCAGTTTCTGCGGCCATTGCTGACATTGCGATTGTTGCGGCTACGATTGCGATAAGTTGTTTCATGATATTTCCTTTTTGGTTAATATACAGAATTATCTCTGTATATGCATATAACGCGACAGCCTATCAATAAGTTTACACGTTTTGGTTAAGTTGTGGTTGGTTGTGGATAAGGATACTGAGCGGGAGATAATATTGCTTTTGGTAATGGAGGAGACGGATCTACAGGAATTTGATTACTGGTACCGATCGGAGTCGCTTTCAAATTAGATTGACCTTGCCGTAAAGTACCTATAATTGCCTGCCCACTTAATGTTGTTGTATCTGCCACAGCTTGTAAATATTGATTTGGTCCGCCTACATAAGTACTTGATCCATACGAAGGTAAACTGAATACGAAACTGTAAATAGATGTTGTGCTGTTACCAATTAATTCATTAAATTTCAAATTCGCCTGAGTTTGAACTTTTACCTCTGTATTCAATTGTGACAACATGGCTCCCCAATTATTATTCAATAGTTCAACATTTGATGAATTAGTTGTCATAATGTTAGATATTTCGTTTTCTGCAGCTGTTATAAGCCCTATATTACTAGTGGCGTTACTGATATTTCCGACATTACCTAAAAATGCTACATCAGCATTGGCATAGTTACCTTGTGCTGGGCCAGTTGGGATAATAATTGGCCCAGCAATTGGATCACCGTAAACACCATTGACTGTATTTGCCATATTATTGTAAATTCCAGTTAGGTTTGAAAGATTGATCTTATTGAAAGTTGATACTGTATTAATCATGGCGTTAGCCGATACTGTGCCAGCGGCAGTTCCTAGAAGATCTGATATTTGTATAGTACCATATTGTCCAGTGCCAGTTGCCAATGCCTGTAAAATAATATTGGCGGTAGACGAACTTACTGGCGATGTTTGAGCATTAATTAACGGTAAACCAGCAGTAGTTTGAACATTGGCTACAATAGCCGCCAATTTTGGCAATGTTAACGATGCAATTCCGGTGATCCAAGCCATAGAAGTGCCTAGAGCCTTATTTGCCAAAGCTTGATCTGGCGGTATTATTTGAGAAAGTTGATCATAGGCAATCATGATATTGTGTACAATGAAATATTTGGTAAAGTTTGTGCCAGTATTGAGTTGACAGTTCCCGATGAATCAATATAGATATTTTGAGTAACTAAATTAACGTCAACTACGGATAGTGTTTGAAAACTATTTGGGAATAATTTATAAGGATTCAATAAATCCGCCATAGTAGTAATATTAACCGGCAATGTCCCAGGAGCTCGATCAGGTCTATCAGGAGGAGCGTCAGGAGCAGGTGTTGCTCCTTCTGGTAACACTAGCAAGGTGTAATTTCCCGTTTGTCCGGTAGCATCAAATGAATATGACCAATTATATGTACCCGGGTTTCCTTCACTGAATGTATATGTAAACGATCCAGTTATATCAAATGTAAACTCGCCGGAAGGATACGTTGGTGGATCACCAGGGGATGCTTTCCAAGAAAATGTGGTATTTGGAACTCCTCCGGTAATATATACTGATACATTTTTATTCACATAAGCGCTAACTGGCCCAACTACTGATCCTGTGTAATAATTATTTTTTATACCAAATATTTGTAATACTTCTAAAAGTGTATTTCCTGTAATTTGTGTCATTGCTAGATACATTGCTTTTTGATCAGAGATACTAGCTGTTACATTTGGATCAGATAAATTAATTATGGTATCGGTACTCACTCCTGCGTCAGCAAATGCTGTAGTTATTTGCGGAAGCAATCCACCGAGACTAGCTAATTGCTTTACAAGAGCTATAGGAGAACCAAGTTCTCCGAGATTTCTTAAACTAATAAGAGAACCTAAATTATTTAAATCTATAGCCCATTGAGCAGTACATATATTTACGGCAGTGATATCACCCGTGAGCATGTTATCAATGTTAGTAAATGTATTACAAAGGTAATGATCACTATTGACAGTAGTATTAATAAATTGGTTTGTGCTGTCGGCATACCCTAAAGCAATACTGAAGGCTTGGATAAATTTAGTTAAATCACCATTCCCCATATAGGTATTGGCTGTATTTGTAAGTAAAGTTGACATTAACTCAGTAGGCCAAGTTGTAGTCGTTGATGTGTAAGATCCAGAAGGAGTCGGAGAACTTAGTGGCAAAACTTCAATAGTATAAGTACCAGCTTGCCCAGTGGCAACAAATTCATAAATCCAACTATAAGTTCCAACTACAGATCTATTAATAGTATAAGAATAACTTCCGGTATTATCAAACGTAAACCCGCCAGTATCATTTTCAGGTGCGTTAGGAGGAGATGACGACGAAGCCCAAATAAAATTTGTATAAGGTAATCCGTTAGAAATCGTAACGGTTATTGAATCATTTACGTAAACTTGGGTTGGCCCTGATACCACACCTTGTACAGGTATACTATCACCCAATGCCGGACAAGAGTTTGAGGCAAACGTTACAAGGTCTATAATAGTATTAGCTGATAAAATATTTCCGGTACTACCAACACTAACTGCATTAGCAAGTGGTTCTATTAGAGCTGTTGACAAATATGATGAAACTGAAGATTCAAAAACAGAATTAGCGGCCAATCCTTGATTTTGTAATAATCCACTGGTGGTAGTAAGTTGAAAGGGAGTCAGTATACTTCTTGATGTTGTCACAACATTATCCTATATTAACATTGGGACTGCCGCCCTGTCTAGTATGCCCGCAAGAATCAGTATCACCTTCTATTACGATTGGTTGTCCTCCTGCTGTAACTGATGATTGAGAATTTTGTATTGTGGCATGTACGTGTTTTCCTTTAAAATTATTATGCAGAGTTACAGAGGCGCCTGCGACAGCAACTGGAATTCCATTTATTAAAACAGAATTTACTCCTTGCGTAATTATTCCGGCCGGAGCACTATTTTGATCTCCAACACGCTGAACCGCTGGCATAAAATTACCCTAATAATATTTTACTATTTCTAACTGGTTTAATACCAGTAGTAGCTTCAAAATAGTGATCGCTTACTTCTTCTCTAGTTTCACATATCATGGCTACCGCTGTTTTATTTATAATCATATTTTCTCCAGGGTCTCCCGTGAAAATAGTAAAAATTAATTGAATGCCCTTTTCAGTAGGTACAGCTGATAAAGGATTACTTACTGTATAAAATTCTGCATCTTCTTTAATTATTTTGGTAACAATTTCGTCAGCGTTTGTAAGTTTTAATGTATAAACTTTGTTTAATTCTACTTTCATTTTATCCTTGTAAATGTTTCTTTAATTCCGTAAACCCGCCAATTAGTTCTCCGTCTAACAAAATTTGTGGAACAGTCCTGGCGTTTGGAACTGCTTCTAATAATTCTTCTTTAGACCACCCATCACCTATCTTGCGTTCTTCAAACGGAATTGCTTTTTGATTCAATAAGGCTTTTGCCTGATCACAGTACGGGCAATGATACTTACTCCAAATAATTGCTTTCATTTTATTTTTCCTTTATTATTTTTATTTACATGTCAGGCAAATCATCATAATTTAATGAATCACTCATTACGCCTATCACATAGTTTGTTGACTCTGTTTCTTGTAATGCAGATTGCTTGTTGCTGACATTTACATGTTTGTTAAACCATGGTATAGGTGTAGTTTTGGGAGCCGGAGTTTGATATTTTATACCAATATCTTTAAGAGCTCCTGCTGCAGTATAATCTACGAACTCTTTAAGAATATTAGCATTTAGTCCTATCACTGGGCCTTTACTAAACAAATAATCTGCCCATTGTTTTTCTTCACGAATAACATCCATGTACAATTCATAGACTTCTTGCTCACATTCATTTTTGATAGCGGCAAATCGTGGATCTTCTTTAACTACTTGCGAAATAATCCAAGCTGTCCATTCTTTATGTAGTATTTCATCTTGTAAGATCAAACTGATAATATTGCCGTTGCCAATAAAAATACGATTCTCTACCATGGCAAGACTTGTAGCGAATGATACCATAAAACGGAAGGCTTCTAATGCGTAGCTGGCATTTAGTGCTAACCAGATTGCTTTGATGTGTTTGGTTTCGTCAACTGAACCATCCATCTCTTTTATACAATTGATTCTATGTAATTGATCGTAGTAGTCTCCAACACTTGATGCCATGTTTACAATTTCTTCTGTATCATGAATGGTATTAAACACATCCTTAGGCACATTGTAGATGTTACGAATGATATGACTATAACTACGACTATGAATGTTTGTTTCAAAAAATGTCCAAGCATACATTATTGCCTCTAATTCTGGTATAGAACAAACTGGCGTAAAAATTTGACTAGGTCCACGTCCTTGTAAACTATCTAAGGCTGTTTGTCGTAATAAATTACTAGTGAATATATGTCGAACTGTGTCTGAAGCTTCTTTAAAATCATTGGCATCTTTAGTTAACGATATTTCTTCAGGTACCCAAAAGAATCCACGGGCTTCTTGCTCAAATTTAGTAAGTTTATTATATTTGACTTCTTCAAATCTTTGTATTGTAACTGGACCTGCTGGGTCCAAAAACATTTTGCGTTGAAGATACTCTGTTTTTGTCTTTAAATTATATTGTTCTTTGCTCATTAATATTTTCCTGACGCAAGTACTATCTTGCAAATATGTTCTAATCTTTCAATGTGCTCGTAGGCACGCCATGGGCTAGTATCAATAGCAACAACTCCATGTCCTTTAATACCTATAATATCATAGGCAATATTGCCATCTTTATCTAATTCAAGTTTTTCAAAACACTGATCAGCTAGCTCTTGACTAATAGGTGGAACTTCTGGTACGTTAGGTGCTACCTTAGTATAACGACTAAGTTCTGGAAAATCATTAACTATAGTGCTTAGGTCAATACCGGCATGCATGGCCGCTACACAATAAGTAGGATGTACGTGTACAACAACACGAACTTCACCTTTGTGTTTGCCCATTTCTTTTTGTAGTCCAAAGTGTAAAGGAATCTCACCACTAGGTGTAAGGTTGGCACTGATGTCCGTATATTCCATTTCCTGCCAGTTGTAGTTGTTTTCGCCAAAGCCGTTATCCCATTTACCAATCTGTATCTTTTTAAATTGATCTGGTTGTAGTGTTTGTTTACGCACACCACTAGGTGTAATGTAAAAATGACTACGGTCGTGATGCCGTATACTTACATTACCATCACGACTGGTAATCCAATTACGCTTGTATGCGTCTACTAGTATATCGCAAATAGTTTCTAACATTATAGTTTACAAGCCTCACAGGAATCTTGATCATCAAAATTTATTTCTTCTAATGGTAGTATTTCTTCATTTGTACCTTTACTACCTTGCTTATTAATCAAACTATAATAAAAAGTTTTAAGACCAAACTTATGAGCTATCATTAAATTTTTAGCAATTAGAGTAGTGGGAACTTTTCGATCAGCAAAATGAGCAGGATTATAAAAAGTATTTGTACTTATACTTTGATCAACGTAGGCAGCAAGAACTGCGGCCGTTTTGATATAGCCATCGCAATCTTTTTGATCCCACATAAGCTGATACTTATTTTTTAATTTATTGTATTCAGGAGCTACTTGTATTAAGCTACCTGCTTTAGACTCTTTAACTGTGATTAAACTCATAGGCATTTCGATACCATTAGTAGAATTGATAACAACACTACTGGATTCAACTGGAGCGATTGCCATTTGTGTGGCATTTCGTACCCCGTATGCTCGCATATTACCACGTAATGTGTTCCAATCTAATTCCGGAGTAAAATCTGTTAATTCATTTACGCCTTTAGCACGTAACTCCCACGGAAATACCCCTTGCCCATATCTTGTATTATCGCTATGTTCACATCTTCCACGTTCTTTGGCTAATTCTACACTCGCTTCTGTAAGATAATAGGCTTGGTGTTCCATCCAAGATTTGACTTCTGCCAAAGCATCCTTTTCCCCATATCGAAACCCTCTTTTGGCGTGCCAGTAGGCAAGGTTGGTAATTCCAATTCCTAAAGGTCTGATCTCGTCGTTTGAACGTTGAGATTGAACGGAAAGAAAATCTTGATAATCAAGTATGTTATTGAGGCTACGATGCAGTATACGACAAGCGCGGCGCATATCTTCAGGATTACGGAACGCTCCCCAGTTGATACTGCCCAATGTACATAAAGCAATACGACCATCAGCATCGTCCAATCGCTTAAATGGTTTCGTAGGAAGAAGAATTTCACAGCAAAGATTACTCTGATAAATGGTATGATATTCAGGATCAAACGGTCCTTGATTTTGTACATTGTCAATGAACACTAAGTAGATGCGCCCTGTATCAGTACGCTCTTTTAGTATGCCGCCTTTGAAAACATCTTCAGCATTCATAGTTTTCTTACGTAGGTCTTTACGCTTTTCATATCTTACATACAGCTCCTCAAATAGAGTTGTGTTCTTGTAAAATGCTTCGTATAAATCAGGCACCTCATTTGGATCAAAAAATGTTATATTTTCTTTGTTTTTAAATCTTTTCCAGAAAAAGTTAGATAAAACTACACCATAGTCCATGAAACGTACCCTTGTTTCTTCTGTACCTTGATTATTTTTTAATACAATAAGATCGTCAAATTGATAATGCCATATAGGATAAAAAATAGTAGCACTGGCATTACGAATACCGCCTTGACTACAGCTTCTTAAATCTCCAAACCACTTTTTTAAAAATGGTATCATACCAGTATGCATAACCTCCCCGCCTCGAATCGGACTTCCTAACGGGCGTAGTCTGCCAATTTCTAAACCTATGCCTGCTCTTTTAGCGGCATATTTGGCCATCATTTCACCAGAGGCAAATATTGAATCTAAATCGTCATCTGTTTTAATAAGTACACAACTGCTAAACTGCTTAGTAGGAGTGCCAAGCCCAGCAAGAACAGGAGTCGCAAGAGTGAATAGTCCGTCACTGGCTGCCTGATAATATTCTTTGATGTAGCGCATTCTCGCTGAATTTGGTTCTTCACTGTGGAAGACGGTGGCAGCAGCCACCATATATCGTATTTGTGGGGTTTCATAAATTTCCTTTGTTGCTCGGTTTCTAACCAAGTATTTTTCTATTAATTGCTCTATGGCAGCATAACTGTAAGATTCATCTTTTTCATGATCTATCATGTCGTTCATTTTTTTCCAGTCATCTTCTGTGTACCATTCTAAAAGCTCCGGAGTATATAAGCCAGTGGCAACATTTTTTTTAATAATTTCATATAGTGACGGTGGAGTGTAACTGCCGTATACATCTTTGCGTAACATCGATAATCGTTGTTTTCCTGCTACATATTGATAATTTGTATGTCCTATGTCAGGGTTAGATTCAACATCTATTAAATCAACTATTGCTCTAAGAGTAATACCATCAATCTCTGTTGTCGTAATTCCATCATAAAAATGTAACTGTGCTTTAATTTCTATCATTGATTGACTTACATCAGCAATGCCCTGACAAATTTTTGCGACTTGTGTTTGCCATTTTTCAATGGTTAGTGGTTCACGTTTACCACTACGTTTAACTACGGTAATGTTCATTTAACTCTCTTTATAACTTTAATATTGTTGATTCACTTGTATATGAGTAAATCTTTTTTTAATTTTTCTGGCTAGTGGAGTATTTACTATAACCTCAGAATTCCAATTAAGTATATATTTTTCTTGATTAACTAAGACTAAATTATACCCATCTTCTGTCAAAACCAGTTCAGCAGACGTCAAATCTTTATGATTTGTTAAACTTATAGTATACAATATTCCTAATCCTCGAGCAAGCTCGCAATATATATTATCTTCTAAAAGTTGCCAAGGATCAGGCCAGGTTGATTGGTCGTCCCAATGCAAATAATAACTTTGCCAGGGAGATTCGGCCCACCAATTGTTTATACTTTGAAGAGATTTTTCAAAATTTAATTGTTGACACTGAATACGTAATTGCGCCCAGGACTCTAACCTGCTATTAAAGTCTTTTCGCCACATCAATTAAAATACGTAATGGAATAATACATTAAGGCATTATGGCCAGTAGTAGGAGTACTACTATAAATTATTTCAACTGTTGAACCAGATTGTGCTACTGTTAAGGTAATGCCTAAATTAGTATTTTCAGTATAATCATCCATCGAGTTAACGGTATTTGATTGCCCTGACGCCACCCAAAATGTACCAGTTCTGTTACCAGTATTTCTTATCATTGAATAGTCAATTTTAAAACTAGTTGATGTTCCACTAGTGTTAAAACTAATTAAAACACCGTTAGGTACATTATCAATCAATGTTGTCACTAGACCAGAATTTATAGTTTTTGTTCCTAATGCCAACTGACTACCATTTGTACTAGCAATACTTTGGGTGTTGTTTAAGTTAATTCTAGGATAACTAGTCGAAAAATTATCAGCACGTTGAAACATATCCCCGATGCTAACATTGTTGTTTCCATCAAAAACAATAATCGAAGCTGTTGGGTTTGATGCTCCTAGAAAAGAATTGGCTACATTGTAAAAAATATTGTAACCGCTAACATTTAATCCAACTAAACCGTATATGATACCTTCGGCATATATATTATCAAAAACATTGGTGGTAATTCGTGTTCCTGTCGGTCCACCATTTACTGTAGAATGTTGTCCTAATACAACCCCTTGGTAAAGTATATTAAATTTTGAGTTTGTTATTGTAACCCCTTGTGTTTGTTGAATAGTATTAATCCCCCAAACAGTACCAGTGAATCTACAAGCATCAAATAAAATATTAGAAGTAATCAAACTAGTAGTACTGCCAAAATTAACGCCTGCTGTAGCAAGAGTAGCTACTGTTAATGTTGAAGTTGTACCTTCACCAGCAAATGTTACTCCTCTGAATTCGCAATCAGTGGCAGACTGAACTAAGAATATGCTTTTAGTAGTATCTAAACTTTGAAAAGCCATATTTATTATGGTAATATCTGTCGGCGGTGTTGCTCCGTTGCTTCCGATATTCACAGTAGTTTGTTGTAAACTATCAGCAGTTTGAGCTACATATGATCCTGAACTTCCACTAGATACTAATTGAATAATTGAATTATCAGGCCCTTCGCCGTATAATGTGGCATAAGATGGAATGTTTATAGTTCCACTTACAATATAAACCCCGGCGGGAAAAAATAATGATCTTCTTATTTGTGGATTTGCTTGTCTACAATATAATTGAAATAATGCTCGATTAATTGCGGCAGTATCATCGGTTAACCCATCGCCCATTGCCCCAAAATCTTTTACTGATGCCCACTGATCTAACCAGAGTTGAAGGCTTTGCGATACCGGGGTGCCTAAAGTAGGCCCTGTTTGAACCGTATAACCGGCAGCCGTACCTTTGTATGTATAGCTGGCAGATAAATTTAAAATATCTGAAAATTCTGTGAGAATTTCGGTATTGCCTACTACCGGAGCACCTTCGGCTAAAGTACCATTACCTATCCAAAGTTGGCGTGTGTCTGTGCTCCATCCTAATTCAGCCCCGGCCAATTGGGGCAAATCGATGGCTAACCCCATGCGATTAGTTATTTGACTAATTTGAACTATTGCCACTGTATTATTCCTTATTAATTACTATTTAGCTTGCCAAGTAATACAGTTCTAATCGTTTCCACCATTCATTAGACCAATAATCAAAATCTTTATTTTCTAAAATAAACTCTTGGTAAACTGGTGCCTCTAGTAAATTGCCCATCTCATCCGTTGCAGGCTTAACGCACATTAATACCACGCCTTTGCGTATATTAGTGCCATAAACTTCATTATGAGCTAATGCATAAGCGGCAAGTTGAAGAAAATAATCATCAATCCATTCACGTTTTTTAGGTTTATTTGTTTGTTTATAATCAAGTATTGCTTCTTCACCTAGGTGTATCCCAACTCCATCGGTCGTACCAGCATATAGTTTAGGAAAATATAAAGGTATTTCCACTCCCCAAATTTCATTCACTTTGGATAATCCTGTTTTAATAACAGTTTCTGCCATTGCGTGACTTGCCCACCCAAATGGATTAGATCCTCTATCTTTCATTTCGCCAGTTTTAACGTAATGCTCTAAGTACGTGTGCATGCGAGTGCCGCGATTGGCAGCTTCTGTCGTAATTTTTTGAGCGTTTTCTATTCCGACTCTTTTGCGCCATTCGTTAAGTGCTTGTTTTTTATCTTCGGGTTGGGTGGCCGAAAGTACTGTAGTTACTGATGGGACTTTTTTACCGTCTGGTGTTAAATAAACACGTTTGCCTTCGTCAGTAGTTCTAGATAATAATTGATAATTAAATTTTTGATTATACATTATGTTAATTATAACATAAATTTATTTCTTAATCAACTAAATTAAACTCTAAATGATTTACCGCATCCGCATTTATCACGTTCATTTGGATTTTTGAATTCAAACCCTTCGTTGAGACCGTTTTTTATATAATCTATAGTCATACCTTTGAGATAAGGCTCATTTTTTAAATCTATTCTGACGATAAAGTCTTGCCAGACATCATCAATCATACCACTAATTTTGTTATTCTCGTCAATGTATTCTAAGGTATATGCTAACCCGCTACACCCTGTAGTTTTTACGCCCACATGAATACCAACACCTTTACCGCGTTTGTTTAGGTTTTCTTTGATTTTAGTTTGAGCTTTTTCTGTTACGGTAATCATTTACGGCCGCTTTGATTGCGTCTTCCGCAAGTATTGAACAGTGGATCTTAACTGGCGGAAGTGCAAGCTCTTGAGCAATCTCGCTATTCTTAATCTGTGCCGCGGCGTCAAGTGTTTTACCTTTAACCCATTCTGTGACCAGCGAGCTTGAAGCAATCGCACTACCGCAACCATATGTCTTGAATCTTGCATCTGTGATGATACCATTTTCTACCTTTATTTGAAGTCGCATTACATCTCCACAAGCTGGCGCACCGACCATACCGGTACCCACTGTAGGATCTTTTGATAAAAATGATCCTACATTACGTGGATTCTCATAGTGATCAATCAACTGCGGTGAATAAGCCATTAGTTTGGGACCAGCGCCATTTTCTGTGTATTAGTCGCAGGATCAGTAATTTGTTGCCAGTGATAACCTGCTGGTGGTTGTTGAACAACACTAGGTGTAACAACAACTGGAGGTTGTGTATAAACGACAGAAGGCTGTTCAACTACCACTGTGTTTGGACGACTCAATTCGTACCCGATTACTCCGCCAATTACAGCCGGAGCTACCCAGCATCCGCCGCATCCATAATATCCGCCGTGCCACCCACCCATTCTGTATGGGCCATGTGCTTGAGCGTTTGATACTCCGATTAATGACATTGCTAGTAAACTTGCTAATAAAAACTTTTTCATATTAGTTCTCCTTTTGATGAAGTTATAACTATATAACGTTTTAACTTACTATTTAGTTTACTTGAATTTGAATTATTGGGCAACCGTTAGTTAATCAAATTGATAATTATTTTTTCATTCCGCGTTTCATTGCGGCTTTAGCATTTTGATTTACTATTTGTTCCGCTTGATTAACATTCATTAAGGTATTTGAAGTATCAGTATTTCCTTTAAACTTTATTATATTGGAATTTGGTTCGTAAGGTTCTAATACATTAGATAATGGTGGCTGAGAAATTAAATCACCTATTGTGTCAGCTGTAATATTAACCCCGAGACTTTGTGCGAGTTTAATAAACACGTTAGTAGATATTTGTTTTTTTGAATTGGTATCATCGGCACGACCAGATAAAAATTTTGCTAGTGCCGTGAGTTTGCCAGTATTGATACTAGTATTTTCGACTTCAAAAATTAACATTTTTAACGTTTAGCTCGACCAAAATCAGTACCTGTTGCCTCAGGATTAGCAGGTTCTTCGTCAGGCTCATTGTCTAAATCCATGTTCATATCAGGCTCATTGCCTAAATCCATGTTCATATCAGGCTCATTGCCTAATTCATCTTGCCCAGGTATAATTGGGGTAGCCTGCCCAGTGACCACTCCTAAGGCTTGATCTAATTGTTGTTTAGTAGATTGTAAGTTTTGTACTAGCCCACTAAGTGCTGCAGTAGCATCTGCATTAAATTGTGTTGCTTGTTCTATGCCGACTTGATTTTTAATTTGATCAACTAACGCCGGCAAATCTTTAAATTGCATACTTGTAACTTGCTCTAACATTTTTTGTACTTCATCAACCATGTCTTGAGAAGCCAAAACTACTTGAGCCTGTTGTACTTCACTTTCTCGTAATATGTGATAGAGTTGATGTCTAAGTTGTTTACTTTCAGTTTTAAGGGCGGCATTGGCTACTAATTGCTGATCTTGCGGATTTAATGTTTGTCCTTGTGTAGCTTTTTGCATTGCCATTTTTAACTTAGGATCACTAATGCTATTAACT
>Ga0208618_1000468_pt1 | contig 18601 bp, 17 predicted proteins | sample CryBogCBE18Jul08_FD_184585 | JGI IMG/M metagenome (GOLD analysis project Ga0208618, IMG submission 184585) | Freshwater microbial communities from Crystal Bog, Wisconsin, USA - CBE18Jul08 (SPAdes) | ecosystem: Environmental > Aquatic > Freshwater > Lake | place: Crystal Bog, Wisconsin, USA...
CCTTCCAAGTGCCACATCCCTTTAGTGGTATGACTGTTTTTGAAAATGTTCTGGTGGGTGCCGCTTTTGGACGCGATGTGAAAGATCCGGAAGCCAAAGCACTCGCGATTCTTGAACAGACGGGTATGAAATCAAAAGCCAACCAGTTGGCTGGCGGTTTAACACTTCTTGATCGCAAGCGCCTTGAGATGTCGCGCGCCTTGGCGACCAATCCCAAGCTCTTATTGCTCGACGAGATTGCCGGTGGTCTTACCGATAGCGAATGCGCTTCGCTTCTTGCCGCGATCAAAGATGTTCATTCAACAGGCGTCACGATTGTCTGGATCGAGCATGTGGTGCACGCGCTGCTATCCGCGGCGACACGTCTGGTCGTTTTGAATTTTGGAAAAATCATCGTCGACGGGACGCCAAGCGACGTGATGGAAAGCCGCGAAGTGAAGAGCGTCTATCTAGGCGAGGACGTCAATGTCTGAGCCGCTCCTTACCATCGAACATCTCGAAGCCGCCTATGGTGACGCTAGAGCGTTGCACGGCCTTGATTTTTCTTTGAATGCCGGTGAAACGCTCGCTCTGATCGGCGCCAATGGTGCGGGAAAAAGCACGCTCTTAAAATCGATTTGCGGGCTTGTTTCGAATAAAAGCGGACGTATTCTTTTTAAGGGCAAGGACATTGCGGGTCTGCCCGCCAATGAGATTGTAAAGCAGGGTATTGCTTTGGTGCCCGAAGGTCGGCGGCTGTTCCCCTCGCTCTCGGTGGAAGAAAACCTCATCCTTGGCGGCAAAGTTAAACGCTCTGGCCATTGGTCACTTGATACGATCTATTCGCTTTTCCCAATTCTCAAAGAAAAGCGTCACGCACCATCCACGTCGCTATCCGGCGGCCAGCAGCAAATGGTTGCGATTGGCCGTGCCCTGATGTCCAATCCCGATCTCTTGCTTCTTGATGAACTAAGCCTCGGTTTGGCACCTATCATCATCAAAGACATTTATGAATTGCTTCCGAAAATTACGGGTAATGGTGTAACAGCAATTCTTGTCGAACAGGATGTCACGCGTGCACTTCATTCGGCTTCGCATTTTATCTGCCTGCAAGAAGGCCATATTTCGCTTAGCGGTGATCCGAAACTCCATACGCGTGACGCTATCACACGCGCCTATTTTGGAACCTGAGCCATGGATTGGGTCAACGCGATCATTCAAGGTATTTTAATCGGCGGCCTCTATGCCTTATTTGCGGCTGGGCTCTCTTTAATTTTCGGCGTGATGCGCCTTGTCAATATTGCCCATGGCGATCTGATCGTGGCCACTGCCTATCTCGCTTGGGTAATTATCAAGGCAACGGGTGTTCATCCCCTCGTCAGTCTCATTTTTGTTTTACCGATTGCTGCCTTCATTGGCTATTGGCTTCAAATTGGAATTTTTAACCGTGTTCTGGGCAAAGATATTTTGCCTCCCTTGCTGGTTTCGTTTGGTTTGTCGGTGATTATCCAAAACGGTCTCTTGGCGACGTTCACGGTCGATAGTCACAAGCTCAATGCCGGTGTATTTGAAACGAGCAGTTTTGAAATTCTGCCCGGTATTTCCATCGGCTATTTCCCGCTCTTAATGTTTTTTACTGCCATCGCGGTGATCATTGCGTTGCAGTATATGTTCTATCATACAAGCCTTGGCCGTGCGTTTCGTGCCACCAGCGATGATACGGAAGTAGCCCTTCTGATGGGGCTTGATAACCGCAAAGTCTATGCCTGGGCGATGGCGATTTGTTTGGCGGTTGTTGCCTTGGCGGGCGTGTTTCTGGCTATCCGTTCAAATTTTGATCCCTTCATGGGACCGGGTCGTTTGATCTTCGGTTTTGAAGCGGTGATCATCGGCGGTCTTGGCAATTTGTGGGGCACGCTGATTGGTGGCGTGATCTTGGGTGTTGCACAAGGCTTAGGCGCAGAACTTGATCCAGGTTGGCAAGTTCTTGCGGGTCATCTTGCCTTTCTTCTTGTCCTTGCCATTCGGCCTCGTGGCCTATTCCCGAGGATCGCCGGATGAGTGATATTATTTCACGGTCAACGCTTGCATCCAAACTCGCAGGTCTTGTGGCCTTAGTAGCCATTGCCGTCCTCATTGCTGCTCCATGGTGGGGGAGCGTTGCTACGGAACGATTGATCGGCGAGTTTATGGTTTATCTCGCGCTCGCCTCGCTTTGGAATTTATTGGCTGGGTACACAGGTCTGGTATCAGTAGGTCAACAATCTTTCGTTGGCTTCGGTGCCTATATCGTTTTCTCTTTGGCATTGCTCGCGGGCTGGAATCCGCTTTACGCTGTGCCGATGGCGGGCATTGCTACCGCGCTGATTGCTATACCCGTCGCAAAGCTCGTTTTCCGCCTGCAAGGCGCTTATTTTGCGATTGGAACGTGGGTTGTTGCCGAAGTCTTCCGGTTGGGCTTTGCGCAAATGTCAATTTTAGGTGGCGGGTCTGGCAAGAGCATGCCTGCCAATGTTGTTAAACAAATAGCAGAGACAAAATTTTGGCGCGAAGCAACGATCTATTGGTTAGCGATTGCCATCGGTATCGGTGCACTCGCGATGGTCTACGCGCTGCTTCGGTCACGCATTGGACTTGCCCTGACAGCAATTCGTGACAATGAGACGGCATCCGTGAGTTTAGGCATCCGGATCGAACGCGTAAAATATTTAGTTTATGTGTTTGTTGCAGGCATGACGGGCTTGGTCGGAGCGTTATTTGCTCTTCAGAAAATCCGGATTACGCCTGATGCTGCCTTTAGTGTTAATGATTGGACGGCATTTGTAATCTTTATCGTGGTGATCGGTGGTATCGGAACGATAGAAGGTCCGATCTTTGGCACGATTATCTATTTCCTTCTCCGTGAATTCTTAGCCGATCTCGGTAGCATCTATCTTCTCATTCTAGGCGCTTTGGCGATCGGCGTGATGCTCACAGCACCGAAGGGCATTTGGGGCTTTATTCAAGCGCGCTTTAACCTATCGCTCTTCCCGACGGGCTTCCGTGTTCTATCGAAGGACAAATCATGACGCCCTTCGTCTATTCAGCGCTTCCTACGCGGGTGATCTTCGGGCGCGGTAAAAGCGTCGAAGCCGCAACAGAGACCGCTCGTCTTGGCATCAAGCGCCCCCTTGTGATCAGCACCTCACAGCAGGCGGATCAAGCGAGCGCTTTGGTTGAGAAAACCAATGGCGTGGCCTTTTGTGAAGCCGCCATGCACACGCCGCTTGAGGTGACCGAACGCGCGATGGCCGTGATGACGGCCAATGGGTGCGACGGCACGATCGCGCTTGGCGGTGGTTCATCGACAGGGCTTGGCAAGGCGATTGCGTTGCGTACCGATTACCCGCAACTCGTTATTCCAACGAGCTATGCCGGTTCGGAAATGACCAATATTCTGGGCGAGACGGATAAGGGCTTAAAGACCACGAAGCGCGATGCCAAAATTCAACCGGAAACGGTGATCTATGATCCCGATCTTCTGGCGACGCTACCACAAAAATTTGCCGTCACATCGGGACTCAATGCGATAGCGCATGCGGTTGAAGGGCTTTACGCGGTGGATGGTAACCCGATTGTTTCACTGATGGCCGAGGAAGGCATTCGTGCTTTGGCGCAGGCTTTGCCAAGCGGCGTTGAAGGGCATGATGAAGCGCTCTATGGCGCCTGGCTATGTGGTGCAGTGTTGGGCAGCGTGTCGATGGCATTGCATCACAAGCTTTGTCACGTTTTGGGCGGAACCTTCAATCTTCCCCATGCTGAAACCCATGCTGTGATTTTACCGCATGCGACCGCCTATAATGCTAAAGGGGCAGATGTTGCGATGACCAGGATCGCTCGGGCGATAGGTGCGCCTTTGGCTGCTTCAGGTCTTTATGATTTATCCAAATCACTTGGTGCGCCATTGACCCTTAAAGAAATTGGTATGCCCGAGAGCGGACTTGATCAGGCAGCCGATATCGCGGCGGCTAATCCTTACGCCAATCCAATTGCGATTGATCGGCCAGCAATTCGACAACTTCTTGACGATGCCTTCCATGGCAGAAGACCACTTCACTAAGGGAATATAGCGATGGCAGATATTACGACAGACGTGATGATTATTGGAACAGGCCCGGCGGGCAGCGCAACGGCCGCGTTGTTATCAAGCTACGGCATCGATAATTTTCTGATCAATCGCTATCGTTGGTTGGCCAATACGCCACGTGCCCACATTACCAATCAGCGTACGATGGAAGTGTTGCGCGATCTTGGCAAAGACGTCGAAAACGAAGCCTATGATCAAGCGACTGAACAAGATTTGATGGGCGAAAACGTATTTTGCGTGAGCCTTGCGGGCGAGGAACTCGGCCGTATGAAAAGCTGGGGTAAACATCCGCTCTCGCGCGCTGAGCATCTTCTATCCTCTCCAAGCCACATGAATGACTTACCACAAACCTTCATGGAGCCGATCCTGTATAAAGCCGCATGTTCGCGCGGCACGCAGGCGCGTATGTCGACGGAATATATCAGCCATGAGCAGGATGCGGATGGGGTAACGGTAACGTGTCTTGATCGTCTGACCAACAAACACCTTACTGTTCGCTGTAAATATCTCGTTGGTGCTGATGGCGGCAATTCATTGGTTGCTGAACATGCAGGTCTTCCTTTTGAAGGGAAGATGGGCGTTGGCGGATCGATGAATATTCTCTTTCGGGCCGATTTGTCGCGCTATGTCGCCCATCGCCCTTCGGTGCTTTATTGGGTCATGCAGCCAGGTGCAGATGTCGGTGGGATCGGTATGGGCCTTGTTCGTATGGTGCGGCCTTGGAATGAATGGTTGATCGTATGGGGTTACGATATCAACCAACCTGCGCCCGTTGTAGATGCCGCTATGGCCACTCAAGTAGCTCGGCAATTGGTGGGCGATCCTGAGTTGGAAATCGAGTTGATCTCCGCAAACACGTGGACCGTCAATAATATGTACGCAACCAATATGCAAAAAGGTCGCGTGTTTATTATGGGTGACGCGGCGCATCGCCATCCACCGTCAAACGGCTTAGGTTCGAATACGTCCATCCAAGACGCCTTTAATCTCGCGTGGAAATTGGCCTTTGCTGTAAAGGGCAAGGCAGGACAAAAATTGCTCGATAGCTACACTGAAGAGCGTGCGCCCATCGCGAAACAAATCGTTACCCGTGCCAATCAATCCATCGGCGAGTTCGGACCTATTTTTGAATCGCTAGGTATGGATGGCGGCGTCGATCACGATAAAATTCAACGCAATATGGATGAGCGCTGCGATACGGGCGAAAAGGCCGAGAAACAACGTGAAGCGCTGCGCCAAGCCATTGCCTTCAAGAAATATGAATTTGATTGCCATGGCGTTGAAATGAACCAACGCTATCATTCGTCCGCAGTCGTTACCGCCGGGCAAGCTGAGCCCGCTTTCGAAAAAGACCGCGAATTGCATTATGCCCCGACCACATGGCCGGGGGCTCGACTGCCGCACGCCTGGGTATTCTCGAAAGACGGAGCGCAACATTCAACGCTTGATCTGACCGGCCATGGCCAATTCACCGTTCTAACCGGGATTGGCGGCGAGGCTTGGGTTAAGGCCGCGCAAGCCCTAAGCCAAGAGCTTGGCATTCCTCTGGTTGCCCGCGTCATAGGCCCTCGTCGCGATTACGAAGATCATACGGGTGATTGGGCAAGGCTCAGAGAGATCAGTGATTCAGGCTGCTTGCTTGTGCGTCCCGATCATCACGTTGCATGGCGTGCTTTCACTGCAAGTGCATCCGCCCATCAAGACCTCGCTCAGGTCATCAAGAGCCTTTTGGAGATATGAACATGGCTAAATTGGCAAAGACAAAGACAAGCACAAAGAAATCAAGTGCGACGAAAAAACCTGTCGCATCGAAAAAGCGCGACATGAAATATTATTTCACCGTCGAAGACTCGGTGAAGGTTGTGCAAGACCGTGCAGGACCGAAAGCGAATAAGCGGGCGAAAGAAGTGTTCAATTCGCTCGTCAAGCATCTTCATGCCTTTATCAAAGAAGCCAATCCCACGATGGATGAGTGGATGTGGGGCATTAATTTTCTGACCGAGACGGGTCATCTCTCCACCGATTGGCGGCAGGAGTTTATCCTGCTCTCCGATACGCTCGGTATTTCGATGCTCGTTGAAACCCTCAACAATCACAAAATGTCGGGCGAGACCGAGTCGACTGTGCTCGGGCCGTTCTATATCGAGAATGCTCCGAAATATAAAAACGGTGCCAATATTTGCCTCGATAACAAAGGGGAGCCGGTTTGGGTGCATGGTCGTGTGACCGATGCAAAGGGCAATCCGATCAAGGGCGCAAAACTGGATGTCTGGCAGGCCAACGAAGATGGCTTCTACGATGTGCAGCAGAAGGGCATCCAGCCCGATATGAATCTGCGCGGCGTGTTCAAATCCGATAAAGACGGCAATTATTTTTTCCGCTCGGCCTATCCGCGCTATTACCCCATTCCGCATGATGGCACCGTCGGCAGAATGCTGAAATCGCTAGACCGCAATCATAACCGTCCGGCGCATCTTCATTTCATCGTATCGGCTCCGGGCTATGAAAAGGTTACAACGCATATCTTCACGCCCGATTGCCCATGGCTTCAAGATGATGCCGTTTTTGGCGTCAAAGAAAGCCTGATCGCCGATTTCAAAACCGTTGATGATCCTGAATTGGCTGCTGAACTTGGCATGCCCAATCCGTTCAAAATCGTCGAATGGGATTTCATCCTGACGAAATCGTAAGCTCGGATAAAAGGAGCCGGTGAGATGGTAAACAAGATCGCAGAATCTACTGCGGCTGCGATAGCCGATATCAAGGATGGCGCAACCATTCTCGTTGGCGGCTTTGGCACGGCGGGTTTGCCCTTCGCGTTGGTGGATGCTTTGATCGACCATGGCGCGCGCGATCTGGTGATCGTATCCAACAATGCAGGTAATGGTGATACGGGCCTTGCCGCTTTGTTGAAGGCCAAGCGCGTTCGCAAAATCATTTGCTCCTTTCCGCGCCAAACCGATTCTTGGGTGTTTGACGGGCTTTATCGGGCCGGTGAAATCGAATTGGAAGTTGTGCCGCAAGGCAATCTCGCCGAGCGTATGCGCGCGGCGGGTGCGGGCATCGGGGCGTTTTATTGCCCCACCGGCTATGGCACCTTGCTTGCGGGCGACCGCGAAACGCGTTCGATCAATGGCCGCGATTATGTTCTGGAATTTCCTATTCACGGTGATTTTGCGCTGATCAAAGCGCTTAAAGGGGATCGCTGGGGCAATCTTGTTTATCGCAAGACAGCCCGCAATTTTGGCCCCGTTATGGCGATGGCGGCGAAGGTCGCCATTGCTCAGGTTGATGAAGTTGTTGAGCTTGGCGCGCTTGATCCTGAATCGGTTGTAACGCCCGGCATTTTTATTCAGCGCGTCGTCGCAGTTGGTATGCAAGCTGCGAAAGTAGCTTAAGGAGAAGATGATGCAAAAGCTTAACCGTGAGCAAATTGCCGCGCGTGTGGCGCAAGATATTCCGGACGGCGCTTACGTCAATCTTGGTATCGGTTTGCCGACAATGGTTGCCAACACCATTTCGGACGAGCGGGAGATTATTCTTCATACCGAGAACGGATTGTTAGGCATGGGGCCGGCGCCCGCGAAAGGTGCCGAGGATTGGGATTTGATCAATGCGGGCAAGCAGGCGGTAACAGCGTTGCCCGGCGCTTCTTATTTTCACCATGCCGATTCCTTTTCGATGATGCGCGGTGGTCATCTCGATATTTGCGTACTCGGCGCGTTTCAAGTGTCCCATATGGGCGATCTTGCCAATTGGCACACGGGCGCAGCGGACGCTATTCCGGCCGTGGGTGGCGCAATGGATTTGGCGATCGGTGCAAAGCGTACTTGGGTGATGATGGAGCACGTCACCAAAGAAGGCCATCATAAGCTCGTGAAAACCTGCACCTATCCTTTGACCGGCAAAGCCTGTGTGTCGCGCATCTATACCGATCTCGCCGTGATCGATGTCACACCGCGCGGCTTTGAAGCCATTGAACTGATTGCGGGCCTCGACTTTGACGAGCTTGTCCGCTTGACAGGCGCCCCCATCCTCGATGCCCGGCAAAAAATAGCGGCTTAATCATGCTCAATCAATCTGTCTTTATTTGCGATTATATTCGAACCCCCATTGGTCGCTTTGGCGGCGCGCTTTCAAGTGTGAGGGCGGATGATCTCGGCGCTGTGCCTCTCAAAGCCCTGATGCAACGCTATGCCAAACTCGACTGGCAAGCGGTTGACGAGGTGATCTATGGGTGCGCTAATCAGGCAGGCGAGGATAACCGCAACGTCGCCCGCATGTCGCTGCTCTTGGCAGGTTTGCCGCAATCTATTCCGGCGGCAACGATCAATCGCCTCTGTGGTTCCGGCATGGATGCGATCATCACCGCCGCACGCGCGATTGCAAGCGGTGAAGCCCATCTCATTATCGCAGGCGGCGTTGAATCCATGTCACGTGCGCCCTTCGTCATGCCGAAAGCGATGGAGGCCTTTTCGCGCGCCGCCGAGATCCACGATACCACGATCGGTTGGCGCTTTATTAATCCGGTGATGAAGTCGCTCTATGGTGTTGATAGCATGCCGGAGACGGCTGAAAATGTTGCAGCCGATTTTCACATCAGCCGTGCCGATCAAGACGCCTTCGCTGTTCGCTCGCAAACCAAAGCCGCTGCGGCACAAGCCAATGGCAGGTTGGCCAAAGAGATTACCCCAGTTACCATTCCACAACGAAAAGGCGATGCGCTTGTCGTTGATAAAGACGAGCATCCGCGTCTGACCTCGCTCGAAGCGCTATCGAAACTCTCAACGCCATTTCGTAAAGAGGGATCGGTAACCGCAGGCAATGCGTCTGGGGTGAATGATGGAGCTGCAGCCTTGATTATCGCTTCGGAATCAGCGATGCGCGAGCATGGCCTGCAACCGATTGCCCGCATTGTCGGCGGGGCTACAGCAGGTGTGGCACCTCGGATTATGGGTATAGGCCCTGTTCCAGCGACGCAGAAATTATGTGACCGTCTTGGTGTCAAGCCTTCGGATTTCGATGTCGTAGAACTCAACGAAGCCTTCGCCGCACAAGGTCTTGCCGTGTTGCGCGGGTTGGGGCTTCCCGATGATGCCGCGCACATCAACCCCAATGGCGGGGCTATTGCTTTAGGCCATCCGCTCGGCATGTCGGGCGCCCGCATCACCGGATCGGCCGCGCTCGAACTCAACGAACGAAAAGTCCATCGTGCGCTTGCCACGATGTGTATCGGCGTTGGACAAGGTATTGCAATCGGGCTTGAACGGGTGTGAACCTAAAGAGAGCGTAAAGATCGGAATCGGAAAATGAAATTCGTCACCTTTATCGTTCATGGCCAATCGAAATTCGGATGTCTGGACGGGGAAGATGTTATTGATCTGAGCGCGTTTGACCCATCCCTTCCGTCTGATTTAGGTTCGTTTTTGCGCGCGGGAGGTGATCTCGTCACGCTCGGACAAAAAGCAAAGTCGGCAACACGCGAACATCGTCGCCCATTGGGTTCGATTGAATATGATGTGGTGCTCCCCAGCCCGGGTACGATTTTTTGTTTGGGCCTCAATTATCTTTTGCATGTGAAGGAGGGGCCATATCAGGTTCCCGATTATCCGACGATTTTCATGCGCGGGAAAAGCTCCTTGCTCGCTCACAATAAGCCCATTATGCGCCCGAAAATTTCGGACAAGCTCGATTTCGAAGCCGAGCTTGCCGTCATCATCGGGAAAACGATCAAGCACGCGACCAAGGAAACGGCTTTGACGGCAGTCGCGGGTTATAGCTGTTTTAATGATGCGACGTTGCGCGATTATCAAAAGCGGACCACGCAATGGACGGTTGGCAAAAACTTTGATCAAACTGGAGGCTTCGGCCCGATCTTGGTAACACCGGACGAATTACCATTGGGCGCAAGCGGTTTGAAAATTGAATCGCGATTGAACGGCGAAGTGATGCAATCGGATAATACGTCTAACATGATGTTTCCGGTCGCTGAAACGATTGTCACATTGACCGAGGCGATTACCCTTCAACCGGGTGATGTGCTTGTGATGGGTACGCCGTCGGGTGTTGGCTATGCCCGCACGCCGCCGGTCTTCATGAAGCCGGGCGATGTGTGCGAGATCGAGATCGAGGGGATTGGAATTTTATCAAACCCGGTCAGGGATTTATATTAACCTGCGCGCTGGATGGAATTTCCGATTGGTGCGCTATAGATTTTTGCAGACGTAATTTGTAGCCTCCCTCCGCTACCAAAAAATTAAATTAAAACAATGGCATATACAGTAGGCCGCATCACGCCATCGGCATGCGCCCACCTATTCCCAAAACAAAGTTAGAAAAACCCCAATAACTGATATATAATAAGAGGGTTAGACAATATTTCGATCAAACTCCAAAATGTACGAGTAATCATCGTTATACGTCGTGCCTTGAATTTGAATCTCTATTTACCAAATTCCCGTCAGTTTCCAATTTTTCCAATTGGGCGTAGCGCGTTTTTAGCGTTTAGAAAGGCTTCAAACAGATCATCATATCGCTCTTTGAATCGAGGATCAGGTTCAAAGCTTCGATCAATTGTTGTCATTGAATGAATAGCATCATTAAGCGATGGATGAGCGCCCACACCGACACTGGCCATCATTGCAGCACCGAGGCACCCCACGTCGGAAAAGGCAACTCTATCGAGGGTTCGTCCCAAACAATCGGCCCTGATCTGCGCCCATAGGTCACTCTGAGCACCTCCTCCGGCGTGAAATAGCCGCGGGACCGAAGAGCCGGCTGCCATGTCTAATGAATTCAGTAGCAATCGTGCAGAGAGTGCAACGCCTTCCATGACTGCCAAAGCATAATCAGGTCCCTTTGTCCGGCTATCAAGGCCTATAAAGGCGCCTCTCAATTCGGTATCCCACAAGGGGGCGCGTTCCCCCTCAAGGTGAGGCAAAAATAAAATTGGTCGATCAGAGCGGTCTGCTTCTGAAGCAAGATTGAGAACGCTACCCACATCCAGCCCAACCGTTTCACCCCACCAGCGAATACTGTCACCGCCGCTTTGTGTTGGCCCTGCACTGACATTCAAACCAGCTGCCGTTGGGAATGTTACCACGCCGGGTGCGCCAATTCGCACTTCGCTCGTAACGGCCAAAATTTCACTGGTACCGCTCATATAAACGCCTTGTCCGGCGCGGTTAATGCCGGAACCAAAAATTCCACTCCAGGCATCCATCGTACCTGCAACAACAGGTGCACGCTTGCCTGATGAACCAAGTTCAAATTCACCTACAATGTCAGTGAATGAATGTAAGGGTGCAAGGCGGCGTCGCGCGCCATCAACCCTTTTAATGAGATCATCAATATAGGCTAGATTAGCACCGACTATAAAAAAGTTTGATATCGGATCAGTAACCTCAACGCCAGCAAAGGCACGAAGACAAAAGTCTTTCGGAGTAAGAACGCAATGTGTCGCTGCCATAATATCTGGCCTGTTATGTTCCATCCACATCATGCGGGCCAGGATATGGCTAGCACCTATCGGTAGCGGCGCGCCCCACCAATCAAACCGTTCTTCGTCCGAAATATTGATATCGAGAGAATGAGCTTCTGTTGCGGCGCGGTTATCTTGCCAAGTTATCGCGGGCGCCAAAGCATTTCCGGCCGCATCCACAAATATATCCGTATTGACTTGACTGCATAAACCCACTGCTGCAACACGATCCGCCTTTCCACCCGTAACAACATTATCCACTACTTGGGTGATGCCTTTTACCCAATCTTTTGGATCCTGTTCGACAATGCCATTACCGACCCTTTGAGTGGGATATCGATAGGCGGCGTGCGCTATAACTAAACCACTCGCATTGAACAGGCCTGCCTTGACTGTCGTTGTACCAACGTCAATGCCCAAGAAGAGATCTTTTTCAGCCATCTAATCCGCTCCTTAGTTCTTCAAGTAAATTTCGAAGTATCGTTTCGCTTTGAAGGCCCGCCCGTAACGCAGACGAACCTAACACGACCCCGTCGGCTCCAAATTTGAGGACACTTTCGGCGTGCGCGCCAGTTGATATTCCAAATCCCAGCATGATCGGTGCTGTTACACCAGCTAAACGCAGTTCCGTAATTCTTTCTTTATTACCGTCATCAACGGATATTCTCGGGCCAGTGAGGCCTTGGGCCGCCTGAAGCATTACATATCCATCGGCCTTACGCGCCTCGTTAACGGAGGCATCTACCATGGGCAATTCAATAAATGTTGAAATGGCTACACCTGATTTTCGTGCTTCCGCCTCGATTAACTGTCGGGTTGAAGAATTGGGCGGGGCCACTGCCAAAAGTGAATCGATGCAATTCATCATCTCTGGATCATTAAGAATGGGGTGCATTGGCTCAGCATAAGTCATTAATAGAATTTTTGGTCGCTTAGCGCGACGCTCAAGCCATCGGGCTGCATTTTGAAGATAGGATTTAGGGTCGCCATCGCGGGCCCTGTCCATTGAGGATCGAACATCAGACCCGTCCAGATACGGGTCACGCGCAGGCCAGCCAAACTCTATGATATCGACACCACAGTCCCCATAAAGGTCGATAAGCTGAAGCGGGAATTTGGGGTCACCAATTGGAAAATATACGGAAAGCAAAGGCTTTCCGCCATGCATTACCGGTAAAAAGCCCAATATATTCCGATGAACCTGGTTCATAAAACCGTATTGAAATTTGCCTCGATAAAAGTATTCGTTTTAATTCCGTAACCTAGTTGCGTCCAAGGTCAAGCTAGCTATGATGCCGCTATCGGATATATTTTAAAATCAAACCGAAGGGGAAACTATGATAAATTCGATCAAAAAGGGTTTGGCTGTTTCAGCCATGTTGGCGCTAACGTCAGGTGCGGCATTCGCTGCGGCGAAGATTGCCATTATCACCCCCTATCTCGCTCAGCCCGGAACACAATATTATGTCGAAGCATTCCAAGAGCAAGCAAAGACAAATGGCTGGTCGGTGAATGTCGTCGATACAAAAGGCGATGTCGCAGCCGTCATTAGCCGAATTGAGGATGCTGCCAATCAGAAGGTTGACGCGATCGTTATTAACGTAGATCCATCGCAGGTTACCGCGGGTCTAGAGACGGCGAAAAAGGCAGGCGTGCCAGTTTTTGGAATGGACTCCGGAGCGAACCCGCTTCTCGTGACGAACGTAACCAGCAATGGTTACGAAATGGCAGCTGATACGGCAGCCTATGTTGCGAACCGCATTGGTGGCAAGGGTGGCGTTGTCATGTTTGTGTTCGATGCATTCCCGCCCGTTCAGGTCCGCGGCGTCATCGCCGATACAATCTTTAAGAATAATCCGGACATTAAAGTAATCGACCGGGTAACGCCCGACGTTCAGGATGGTGGCATCGCTGACTCGCGCGCTAAAATGGAAGCTATTTTGGCGGCACATCCCCAGAAGGGTTCGATTGCTGCTGTATGGGCGGCATGGGACCAGCCAGCCCTTGGCGCTCTGCAGGCCATCGAAGCCGCAGGCCGCTCCAATGAAGGTATTGTAATTACGGGTATGGACGCAAATCCACAGGCCCGTGAAGCCATCGCTAAAGGCGGTAACTTCGAAGCCTCCATGTCGCAAGACTTCAAGGGTATAGGCCGGACGGTTGCCGATGCCGTAAAGCGTCAGTTGGCAGGTGAAAAAATCAAGCAAAGCGTAATCTATGTTCCTACAAAACTGATTACGATGGAGAACGTTAAGCAATAAGAGGGCGCCTAAAATATATGTGCTTTTATAAGTTAATTTAGCGATCTATTGCCTCCCAAATTTGGACGATCGAATGTGCGATAGTCTTAAATTTCGGGGGGCAATTATTTGAAACCTAATAGTGGCCTTCTAGTGAAACTACTTTCGATATCGAAGCTTAGGAAAAGCTACGGCGCCACAATTGCGTTGAATGATGCCTCGCTTGATTTGAATGCTGGCGAAACGCTTGCTTTGATGGGCGAAAATGGGGCTGGAAAAAGTACGCTCATCAAAATACTAGCTGGTACTGTTGCCCCCGACGGCGGCGAAATTCATATTGATGGCCAATCAGTAAAATTGACGACACCCATTTTAGCCCATCGGCTTGGGCTAAGATTTATTCATCAAGAATTAAATGTCATTAATTCGCTCAGCGTTGCTGAAAATATCTTTCTTGGACGGCGATATCCCCAACGCTTTGGCTTGGTAAATTGGAAAGAACTACATGCCCAAACCCAAGCCTGCCTCGAGAGGATTGGTATCAGACATATCTCTACTGAACATAGACTTTCTAAGCTTTCGGTCGGAGACCGGATGCTGGTTAAAATTGCTGCCGCTTTCCTTGACGATCCGGCGGCTCCTGCTCGTATTTTTATTATGGATGAGCCGACAGCCGCGTTGGCGTCTGAAGAGTCAGAACGACTCTTTAAAGTGATTGGTGAATTAAAGCGAAAAGGATGCGGTATCATTTATGTTTCGCACCGGCTCGACGAAGTTCTGGCTATAGCCGATCGTATTTCAGTATTGCGCGATGGCGCGGTGAAGGCGGAACTGAAGACCTCCATTGCGACGAAATCGACATTGATCGAGGCAATGATCGGACGCGATCATGTTGAGGCTCAACAGAGCCTTTCTCCGGTTCTTTCGGAATCCATTATTCTTTCTGTTGACCATTTGAACGCGCCTGGCTTGCGCGATGTTTCGTTCGACCTGCACGCAGGCGAAATCCTTGGTGTTGTTGGTCTTGCTGGCTCCGGCCCGGAATTGCTCATAAAGGGGCTGATCAATAAAACAAATGCTGGAATAGTATCCTTAAACGGTCAGCCTGTAATGATCCGTGAGCCAGCCGATGCTTGGAAGCTCGGCATAGCAATTGCTCCTCGTGAACGCCGATCAGAAGGCCTCTTGTTGATGCAGGATATTGCTAGCAATGTTGCCTTACCGCATCTCAACAAATTTAGCCGACTAAGAATTTTTCTAAGCCAAATATTGCAAGCTGCAGTAGCAGAAAAAATGGGCGTTCGGGTTAGGTTAAAAGCCCGTAATCCTCAACAAAAAGTTCGTGAACTTAGCGGTGGAAACCAGCAGAAAGTAATGTTTGCGCGCGCCGTTGCCGGGGATCCTCGCGCATTGCTGCTAGACGAGCCGACGCGCGGCGTCGACGTGGGTGCAAAATATGACATTTATGCATTGCTCAGAGAAATTGCTGCAACGGGCGTTGGTATTCTTGTCGTCTCTTCGGATTACGAGGAGATTATTCATCTGTGCTCAAGAATTGCGATTTTTCGGGGTGGGCGACTGGTAGATATCGTAATGAACAGCGGAATGACTGAACAAGCGTTGTTAGCCTTGTGCTATGGTGAAAGACAGGAACAACAGGCATGATAATGTTACTACGTCGATACGGAACATTGATCGGGATTGCGCTCGTCTTTGTCTATTTTTGGATAAGTTTACCGGATACCTTCGTAACCTCACGAAATCTTCTGAACATTACGCAGCAAATGAGCATGTTGGCTGTGGTTGGATTCACCATGACGGTTGTAATGTCTATGGGTGATTTTGATTTGAGCGTTGGTGCAATGGCAAGTCTCTCGGGTATCATTGCCGGTATTGTATTTGTTTCAGGCGGATCCCCACAGATCGGTATTTTGGCAGCACTTTGTGCTGGCGTGATTGGTGGCGCCTTTAATGGGTTTTTGGTAAGTTATATTGGCATATTGCCGTTTGTTGCGACGTTAGGTTCCATGACGGTTATCAGCGGCTTGGCCTTTCGGCTGTCTGGCGGCAAAACGATTTTTGGTTCAGCTATACCGACAAGCTTTTCAGGCTTCGCGCGCGGTGGCATGGCTTTGTGGCCAACGGAGTTGATTATTCCCAATCTTACCATTGTGGCCCTCGGCGCTCTTCTTCTTATATATGTTCTTCTTGAGCATACGGTTTACGGGCGTCGTCTTTATTCGATCGGCGGAAATGCCGAAGCTGCGCGAATGGCAGGCGTTCGCATAAAGCCCTTGAGGATGGCCGCATTCGCGCTATCAGGCCTCGGAGCATCAGTAGCAGGTCTCATGTATGCGAGTCGTGTTGCTTCGGCTAATCCAACGCAAGGTGCTAGCCTGATGCTGGATGCGATAGCGGCTGTCTTTCTAGGTATGACGATGAGCGATGAGGGCCAGCCGCGCGTGTTATTCACGTTAGCTGGTGTGCTGATCCTTGGAATGCTAGGTAATGGCCTCACACAATTGAATGTCGACAGTTATGTAAGAGAAATGATCACGGGATCGATCATCATAGCCGCCGTTGCCGCAAGTAGTCTGAGCCGAACGCGGATTGGATCGCTTTAAAATGTATAATTGGCCTGATTGTCATTTCTCAGCCGGCGGCAACTAAATTGCTCAAACGGGTTGTAAATATGACTATTCGGGACGCTTGTACGTGAATGTCCGGTTTTGAAAGCCAAGCCGAGCAGCCGACATGCCCTAAATTTACTTTCCACGAGCGTAATTTCAGTCACGCTTATCGATCGGCTAGCCTCTGCAATTGGCCGCTCTTGCGCTGAAAGAGCCATGACCTCCACTTTTCAGAGGGTACAGTGCAATCCGAATAAAACATCTCACTTCTAGTTTGCAGATCTTTGACCAAAATGGATGATCAAAATAAATTATATAAGATATTTCAATATATTATTAGTTGTCCAATCAGAAAATTGGTAGTTCAATTCAGAAAGTGCTGTATAGACCGTAGCCTCCTTCTGCTACCAAAAGATCTTTTAAATTCAGTAGGTTAGCGCGGTTACAGCGTGATAAAACCGTTCCACACGGTTGTCACACAGTTTTGGCCGCTGCGGCCCTGTACGGTTGTCACACAGTTTCGGCTGCTGCGGCTCTGTTATTTTGTGAGATTTGGGCGGGCGGTTTTTCTTACATTTTTGTCTGTGGCGTCGTGTCAACATGACGATTGAGCAGGAACTTGGGTTACTCAATATTTTTCGGTCACCACCACCTTCCACCCGCCAACGTAGCAGACCGCATGCGTGCGATGAGATGGCTGTATTGGCGTTCTATCATCAAGGTGCTGGTGCCCATCTGCGTGGCCAAGAGATGGATGTCCACGCCGCTTTTACTGACGGACGCCGATTCCGGGTTTTGGCCCTCGTGGATGACTTTACCCGCGAATGCCTGTGCCTCGTTGCCGATACATCACTGTCGGGCGCCCGGCTCGCACGCGAGTTAGACGACCTTACCACCAGACGGACAAAGCCGAAGACGATCGTATTCTACAACGGCACGGAGATGACCAGTATGCCCAACCTCAAATGGTGGCAGCAGCCCTATATCGAATGGAATTATCTAGCTCCCAGCAAACCGATGCAGAACGGATTTGTCGAAAGCTTCAATGGCAGCTTCCATGGCGAGTGTCTCAATGAGACTTTGTTCTCGGCGCTTGCTCAAACCCGCGCCGCTATCGCTACCTGGAAAGAGGATTACAATAGAAACCGTCCCCACTCCTCGCTAGGCAACATCACGCCCAAGGAGTTCGCAACAAAAATGACAATGGAAAAAACAGGCCGCTTGAGGCGAGATTGAAAACCCCAAGACTATCCCGAACAATGGAGGGAAGATGGGTCCCAAGTCAGACGGAAGCTAACAACATAAAATAGATAACTACAAAGCACTGTAATTAGTTATTTTTTAATAGGGGATTTGGCTGGGGAGTTGGCCTTGAGGCAACTTAATGATCCGAGTGAATTAGAGTCATAAACCCACTTACCCTCAACCTGTCTTCGGGTTGCAGTATCTGGCATTAATATATAACAAATTACATCATCAGAGGCATCATAAAGCTTATAAATGCCGGCTCCAGGTTGTCCTGCCTCAAATGCAGCTATGTATTGCATTTGAGCCTTTTGCCCTGTTTGCGCGGTCTGAGCAATAGCACTCATAGAAATAAGGCAGGCCAAGTTAACAACAAAAAATTTCAATAATTTCATCATTAGAAACTAATACCTAAACCAGCAGAAGTAACAACTCCACCATAGGTAGTTGTCCCGGCCGCAATTTTAAAAACGGTTGATTGATTTAATCGGATCTGTGCCCCAACCGAAATGGCGCTTGCGCTGACATAATGTCCCACGCCGACCCCGAGATTAAAATTCTTTCCCGGCTCAATCGCGGGGATACCAGCAATTGCGCTTACACCAGCGATACCACGCTGAGCAATTAAATTATTTTCGTTAACCTGAGACTGAAGATTATTGACTTGAGTCTGGATTCCGTCGACTTGGCTTTGGAGTGTCGGTGATGATCCATTAGAATTAGCAATTAATTGATTTACTTGTCCTAGGTTAACTGCATCAGTAGTGGCTGTAGCATTTGCAACATTTTGTAAGCGATTATTATGGTGGTCTCAAGGATCTAATGCAACGAGAGCGGTGAACGCTTCGTTCGGCGTGTGGTAATCTAAGACACGTCTTGGTCTGCCGTTCAAGCGATCCTG
>Ga0208618_1000470_pt1 | contig 18499 bp, 20 predicted proteins | sample CryBogCBE18Jul08_FD_184585 | JGI IMG/M metagenome (GOLD analysis project Ga0208618, IMG submission 184585) | Freshwater microbial communities from Crystal Bog, Wisconsin, USA - CBE18Jul08 (SPAdes) | ecosystem: Environmental > Aquatic > Freshwater > Lake | place: Crystal Bog, Wisconsin, USA...
GGGTGATGTAAGCCTTAGGACGTTTAGATGGTGTTGGTGTTACTAGCCCTGCAGCACGCAAGATGCGCCAGATGGTGGAGAGAGCTGGAACGCGTAACTGCGATTGGCCTAAATGCCAGGCAATAGATGCGGCTCCGGCATCTAGACCTTGGGAGAGTAGATCTCTTCTCAATCGGATGATCTCATCGCGTTGTTCCGCAGTGAGGGCTCGTGGGTTGCTCTTCGGTCGCCTGGAGCCAGGCTCTAACGCCTCAAGGCCACCTGCTCTGTAGCGGGCGAGGAGTTGATAGATCCATTGACGGCTTACCCCAAAGCGCAAGGATGCCTGGGTTGGGGTAAGACCATCATGGAGCAGGCTCAAGACGATGACTTGAGATAGGGAGTTGGGACGGGAGCTCTGAGACATCCCAGAGTGTCAACTATCTCTCAGCACATCTGTCAACTATGTCGTGCTACAGGACACCTCACAACGCACTGTAAATCTCGCATAAATTGCGAGATTTTTTGCATTTGTGGGATCTCAATCTTGGTGCCGGTGAGCAACGAGTGAGCAACAAAAAACCTTCCTAAATCTTGTGACGTGAAATATTTCTTCTTACAGAAGAGACGTGAAATATTTCTTCTTCCAAGAGATTAGAAAGTTTGTGAAGATATTTTCTCTCTATGATCATAGAAGAATTTTTTTACGCACAAAATTTCTATCTATGTACATAGTGAGTAACTTTTCTTGCTCTATACGAGCACTTCTGCGAACTTCTAATTTTTCCGGTATACTGGGATGGTAGGGCTTTTGCGAAGACAAATTGGCGCATAACTACCAATAACTTCGATCAAAGGAAACTACATGTCAACTGCATCTAATTTGTCGACCCTTTCTATTTCTAAGAAAAAGAAGGAAAAAAGGGCTAACGGACAAGGATCTATTTACCCTAAAAAGGGAACGAATAAGTACATCGTTGCTGTTCACGATGTTTTGCCTAATGGTGAAATTAAGCGCCGGCGAGTTACGGTCAATTCAATGAAAGCAGCTGAAGCTTTTCTCTACGAATTTCGCCGTGCTCAGGGTATGGGCGGTACAACTTTTGCCGTAAATCCCAAAATGCGTGTAGGCGAATTTATGGATAAGTGGCTGGAATCTATTTCCAAAGAGCCCGAAACGATGCGCTCGTACAGGACTGCTATCAATCAGTGGATTAAACCTGGACTTGGCAACGTGCTCGTTTCCGGTTTAAAGCCAAGAATGATTGAGAATCACTACCAAGAGCTAGCTAAAACGAAAAGCAATAGCGTTCTGAACATCGTACATTCGGCTCTGTCGAAAGCGTTTCATCAAGGTGTCAGGTTGGGCGAAATTCCAAATAACCCAATGCTTTTGGTGGAAAAACTTAAAAAGGCAACAAACACCCGTCCACCTATTCCAAGAGCCGACGCAATGCGCATTTACGCCGAGGCATCTAAGAGTCCTTATGATCATGCCCGAGTCGAGCTTGGGATGATCACACCGTTACGCCCTGGTGAAGCGATGGGTTTGATGTGGAAGGACATCGACTGGGATTTAAAAATTCTTGTGTGTGATAGGCAAGTTCAAGAGCAAACTGGGAACGGCCTCGTATTTAAACCTAGAAAGAACAAGAAAGCGCTAGTTCTTCCACTTTCCGATGCCCAAATCGAAATCTTGCGTGTCCACCAACTGACGCAATTTGCGGCTAAAGTTTTCTGGAAACGTGATGAGGGGCTAATTTTTCCCAACTCCGTTGGAGGTAAAAAATCCCCTAAAGCCGACACACGTGATTGGACAAAGCTCCTTAAGCAATCTGGTGTTAAGGAACATTACGTTCGGTACCAAATGAAACACACCGGAGTCACACATATGGTGACTCATGGTGTGGATGAAAAAACTACGGCAACTTTCGCTGGACACACCTCTTCAACGGTAACCATGAAGCACTATGCGAGCGCCACAACCGAATCAATGAAACGGGCCACAGGGGTCCAAGATGCTTTCCGTCCCACTGCCGAAGAAATTGCTGCAATTCAGCACTCACGAGAGCAAGAGCTCTTACTTCAAGATCTGGAACAGGGGGCTAAACGTTGAAATATCCGTCTAAACCACCACATGCCAGAATCGAGGGGGAAAAATGTTTCTAAACTCTAATAGCAAGTTTTTACAACCTGATTTAGATATTCAACACACGAATATCGCTGATGAGGGGTACTTGTCTCAATTGTCTCCGTACATGTTGGATGGGAGTTTTGGGGTAGACCGAATTCGGATTACTTTCTTGATGGATCCAAATAGCGTCACACAACCTATATTCCTGTCGAATATATGGGGCTCTCGGAGTTCCAAAGTCCGGGGTACGGTGAAATTACCTGGCCAGCCAGACATTTATATGCATTGGCCTGACAACGGGGACCAATTCATGACGCTTGAATTTAACCCAAGCAATTTCAGTCGTATAGATCAATTTGAGATTTGTCCCCCGGTATTGCTATTACATTATGTAGAAATGGTGATCAGGGAAGTCCTGCTACTGGGCGAACCTGGAAGTCGACCAATTTTCATGTCACATCAGCCCCATGACGTACTGGGTCCTTGGCCTTCAAATTGGACTTCTCATATCAAAGTCCACGGCCTGCACTTAGCCAGGGATTTGAATATTTCAGATCCTAGATTTTCACTTGAACAACTCAGGCAGACTAAACCTCAAAGAATGAGTTGTGTGACCTTGTATGTGAACGCAAAAGATGGAGATATTGAGACGGTGACACACCCTGCGAGCAAGACGACTGCTCGCCACATGATTTACAACAAAAGCAAAGAGCGGAAGAAAGCGCTCGCTAGTAAAAAAAGGAATAAGGCGGTTTTTTTACCTGTTCCGGATGGTACATACCGATACGAAGTACAGATGCCAGCAAGGTCTCTTAAGGATAGACACATCTTCACTCTAGATGCTCTGACTCCGGAAAGGCTTGAAAAGATGTTGCTAAATTTTTGGGCTGCCTCCAATTACTCAACTCCCCTCGTTTGGGAAGGGCAAATCTCATGGGACTTGTCGGCTAAATTAAGCGACTTAGAGTCTGCCCAGGTAATCCAATATCTAAACAATGTTCGATTAGGAATCGAGATGAACTATTCAAAAAGCGAGATTGCCGAAATCGAGTTGGTTCTCGAGAGGTATGGGCTGTCGACCAAGAACACTATGAGCAAAATGGGAGATAGCTATGGCAATCTAGATCTTACGGCTGGCGGATTAGTCTCTTATCCGGCTTGATGCAGAGGGGGGTGGGTTAAGTGAAGTTTAGCTAAATGGCATGTCAGCCCTTACGCACTTGTAACGAAATTTAATTTAGGCAGTGGCCAAAAGCTAACTCTTTTACCCAGACTCAGAAGTGATCAGGTGAAATAATAATTATTCCGCTACAGCCGGCTGAGCTTGAGTCACTGTTATCTGATAACAGTGAAAATAACCCTGATTTAGCAGGTATTACGGAAATTGATCACAAAACGAAAGCGAGCAGTGACCCAAATGTCACCAACAAATGATCATCGTCAACCCAACAATCCGAGAAATAATCTTGCTCATGATGAGGCAAATCTGTTTTTGAGGAAACTGCTAAAACTCTTACCGGTAAAGCCGATTCCATTGACCCTTTCACAGCAGTTCCAGGTGGCAAAGTTGGACAGACTTCTAAATACGCCGCTCGGTCAAAAGCCAGATACCCTTTAAAAGCCCTCCAGAGGCCCTAGAAGCCGTTCGAACAGATGTTCGAATATCGAAACATACCCCAACAGATTTCAGCGCCTCAAAAGTCAAAATAGTCACGATTTCGAACTTCTGGCCCACCATGCCCTCGCAACTAGGGCGAAGGAGCTCTGACTGCGCTCGCTACCTCCTATAAAAGGTAATTAAACACAGGGCGATTGTTGCAAAGGCCAAAACCCAAGTAGCAATATTAAGGCGAGCTGTAGCCCGGTGAAGACCCCATGCTGTCCTTGCTTGCAACTCAGCCATTGCTTTACGGAATTCTGCCGATTGATCGTGGTTTCGTTCTGCTGAATTAATAAGAGCCACAAGCTCAATAGGCAATTCTTGCCGACTTTGTCCGAAGCGCATTTTCATTAGAGTGTAGGCACCCTTGATCCATCCGGAAGACGATGAGTCTTACCTTTGATTACACCATCTTTTGGTGGATTGAAATGGTTGTAAAGCGACATAGAGAGCGCCCTCGTCATCATTCTTTGAAAATCCGGCTGGTTAAAAAATGCTTTGAACAGATCTTCGTTGGCCTCATGACGTTCAATTAATCCATCGGCCACAAGAGGTACAAAGTGCATTTCAAAATTATCGTAATCATTTGCTCTTGCCACTTCCATAAGGTCTGGGTCATTTGCATAATGCTGCTGCTGTTGCTCAAACCAAATACGGTCCGCATCTGTAAGGTTCAGTCCAAACCGCTCATTCAAGTCTGCAATCAATCGTGATAGCAACTCTGTTTCATCCTCATTCTTTCCTCCTGTGCTTTCACTAACTGCTGGATCCATGGGATCTTCGGTTCCAGTAGCTAAAGAGAGGTCCTCATTCTGGGAAATTATCTGTGTGCGAAGATGAGTCAGTACGACTGAATCATCGATATCAACAGTGCCGCCTCCATTGTCAAGTAATAAGCGACGTTCTAACATCTTCGAGTAGTAATACAACTCTTCAAGTTCAGGATCCTTGAAGGGGACAATTTGCGCAAGAAAAGCATAGGCTGAAATATAATTTCGGCATAAACTCTTGAAATCTGCCTTTGACTCATCATCAAGCAATTTCCAGCGCTCTACCGCTGTATCTGTATTCGCCTTTAAGGCAGAGCTTCCGGCTGTTGTCGCCTTTAAAATTCCTTCTACTGCAAGCCGCATTTCATCTTTGTGGAGGATGTTGGCAGACATTAATCGATGCTGCAGGTTGTACAGGATATTTGGATCTGTGGGTACAGAGGTCGTCACTTCGTAATAAGGTCTAAAGGCCTCTTGAATGTCCTCAGCGTCATTCACAAAATCGAGTACAAATGTGTCTTCTTTGTCGGGATGAATTCGATTCAGACGTGACAAAGTCTGCACCGCTGAGATTCCACTCAACTTCTTGTCAACATACATTGTGTGGAGTAGGGGCTGATCAAACCCTGTCTGATACTTTTCAGCAACCACAAGGACCTGGTATGACTTAGCGAATTCTTCTGGAATAGCCGAACTCTTGATGGAATTCATCAGGTACTCGGTATATTCGGAACCCACAGAATCTGGGTCGTAAACCGTGCCTGAGAAAGCTACTAAAGTGCGCACGTCCTTATAATTCTTTTCTGCAATGTAAGCATCAATGGCCTGCTTGTATCGAACTGCATGAAGTCGTGATCTTGTCACAACCATTGCTTTGGCAGAACCATCTATTTTCTTTGAAGTATTTGCCCTGAAGTGCTCAACAATAATTTCTGCCTTTTGTGCAAGGTTTGTTGGATGAAGGGATGCATAGCGAGCGAGCGCAGATGCCGCTTTCCCTTTGGGAACCTCAAGATCTGATTCTGCCAAATTATTGGCCAGCTTGTAATAGGTTTTATAGGTCGTGTAATTCTTTAAGACATCAAGAATATATTGCTCCTCGATGGCCTGCCTCATTGAATATTGATGAAAAGCCACATACACCGGCTCACCGGTAATGGAAATAATCTTTTCCCCAAAGAGTTCAAGAGTCTTAGACTTAGGAGTTGCAGTGAATGCAAAGAAAGTGACGTTGTCAGTCTTGCCCCGTGCTGAAACGGATTTTTCAAGCAAATCGTCAAAGCTATCGCTGACAGTGCCGTTTAAAGCGTCGAATTCTTCTGCAGCCAAGAGTGCGTCCGAGGTGTTTTGGCCGCTTAGGACTAGCTTTAGATCTTTAGCGGTATCGCCTGACTGTCCAGAATGGGCTTCATCTACAATGATTGCAAACCTTGTTCCCGCTAGTTCCATTGCGGATTTAGCAACTACTGGGAATGTTTGAATCGTCGTTATTACAATTCGTGTAGCTTTTGTTTCAAGTGCCTTGCGTAGTTGCAAATTCTTGCTTCCGGCATCTTCTCGCACTGAAACTATTGACCCAGGTTGATGATCGAAAGATGCGACAGTATCTCTTAGTTGCTGATCGAGAACTCGTCGATCAGTAACGACAATGACCTTGTCGTAAAGTGGTTCATTAGGACCGATCCCTTTCGCCGAAAGAGGACTTTCTGAAGCAATTGATGCCGGCGTGTGCAAAACTGATAATCGATGCGCAAGCCAACTTATTGTGTTGGACTTTCCACTTCCTGCGGAGTGCTGAGCAAGTCGATTGACCCCTGGGCCAGAAGCGCTAGTTGCTTGCACCATCGCTTCGACGGCATGCCACTGATGAAACCTTGGAAAAATTACTATTTTCTCGCCTGTTTTTTTGCCAGTAGCTTCATCAACTTTGTAGGAAACGTGAATGTACGAGCCTAAGATTCTCAGCCAATTGTCACGTTGCAACACCTCGTGCCAAAAATATCTGGTCCTCTCACCTGCAGGATCAACAGGATTTCCCATGCCGCCTGCTTTACCCGCACCTGCGGATCCCTTATTAAAGGGGAGGAATGTTGTGCTGACCCCCTTTAACTGCGTGGTCATAAATACATCGTTTTCGTCAAGCGCAAAATTCACTAAAGATCTGCTTCTGAAAATTAGGTCGCTCGGCTTCCGGTCAACTCTAAATTGCCTGATGGCATGCTTTACATTTTGCCCCGCAGTTTGCGCCTTTAATTCGGCTGTCGCAACAGGGAGGCCGTTAAGAAAAAGGACTAAATCAATACTGTCTTCCACATTTGATTCAGACATCTTAATTTGTCGGGTAACTGTCGCTCGATTCTGGTCGTAAAGTTTTCGATTAGCTGGCGTTAAATCATGGGCTGGCACGAAGTAAGCAATATTAAATTTGACTCCTAAATCTGTGATTCCTTTACGAAGCACATCAATAGTTCCTCGATGATCAATCTCTTTCGCAAGCCTTTCGGAAAACTTTTTTGATGCTTGCTCTTCACTCCCATGCAAAGTAACCAATCTCTGCCAAGAAGATGGTTGAGTTTCATAAATAAAACTCTTCAATTCCTCGAGATCAAGTCCTAGCTCCCTTGAATAGTTACTTGCATCACCCTGGTGCCATTGATTTGCAGTTAAATGTTCGCAAATAAGCTTTTCAAGCGTGCTCTCGTAATGAGATAGATCAGTCATCAAACTTTGCTCCTAAACTTGTCAATTGCCTCTACGCCAGTAACTGATCCAGATATCAAGGAAGTTTTTAACTCAAGCAAATTCGATATCTGCCTCTCGGATTTAGAATATAGGAGACTGAACATGGATTCATATTCTAAAACTTCTCGAGAAATCCTCGCCGCCTCTGTTTCAGGTGGAACTGGAATCAAAGCGTTTAGATACTCTTCCACTTTTAAGTTTGGATAGGTTGTTGTAGAAACCATCTTCTTTATACGCTCAACAGTGATGTTCGACGTTAAGAAGGTTTGCAGGAATGGTGCCATCGCCAAATTTTTTGGACGTAGTCGAAGCAAAAAATTACTGAAAGCGAAGTGAGGATTTCCCTCAGTAACTAGTGAAGCTTTGCCAGACATAATGTTATCTGCACTTCCACTCGATTTAACCACAATTATGTCTCCGGGGTTGCACCTGTATTTATGCCAATCTGACAGACTCAGACTCCGAATAGGCATCGCATCGTAGAGAAACTCATTATTGCGAGTCAGATGCGCCGTGGTTGAAATTGGGATGTCGACGTCAAGCGCACCGGGTTCTTCCCCCCAGATTCCCGTATTGTCACAATTCACCAAATGTTTCAACGGCAGCAAAGTCCAAGAGGATGGAATTAACTTTGCCAAGTCCTTTTCGGGATTCTCTATTTCTTTTAGCGGTGATCTAGCGGGAAAGCCTAGAATCAAGTTTGTTAGATATGAATTCCTTGCCTGGTTGATCAAAAGCAATTCAGTTTGATAGTTTCTTATTAGCTTATCTAACTTTGAGACCTTTTCGTCGAGATATGTTGCGATTTCAATTTGCTCGTTAATTGGAGGAACCAATACCTGAAATTTTTTTACAGTTTCTGGGCCGAAATCAGCAGAGTTGTATCTGACCGCATTTACCAGTGACTTAACATAACCGGTCTGAGCAGCATGCCATAAGTAGTAGGAGATATAACGCTCATCTAATTCAACTATTTTTCGCAGAATCGTGTAAACAGGAGTGCATTTGCCGGAACTGTCAGAAATGCCTAAGCCTCCAAGGTGAGCATTCATCCCGCTAATGACCAGGTCACCTTTTTCCAAATGCTTATAACCTATCTCCTGCCCTGACCCCTTAATAATTGCATCAGGTCGATTAGATCTTAAGGTAACGACTCCATCAATAAATGCGCTTACAGGAGCATCATCCAAATGGGCGGGCTCCTTTATAACCCTAAAGAGACGATCCAATCTCTCTATTTTCCAATGAGGAGGAGCAACCTCAAATGGTAAGTCTCTCATCAGAATAAATCTTTCATCAGATTTTTGATTTCCACCTCTAATACCTGAATTTCACTGTGAATATCTTCGACCGGTCTTGGTGGCGTATAAACATAGAATTGTCGAGTAAAAGGAATTTCATAACCTATCTTTGTTTTGGCATGGTCAATCCAGGCATCATTGACGTAAGGATGAATGTTTGCTTTTAAATGATTATCAGCGCTCTGAATCAAACTCTTAATCTTATTCTCCTGACTCATCCCAATGTAACCATCTGGAAGAGGGATATTTTCACTTTCTCTCAAGTCGGGATCTGGTTCAAAGCTCCCATTTTTACTTGGCATGGGATCTGCCGTTTCATCCGTGGTCGCAATTAGCTTCATGCAGCTCTTAATTTCCCGAGCTTCTAGGTTCAGAGAAGCGAGAGTCTTCAACACTGATTCAGAGTCTCTAAAAACTATTTCTCCTAGGGTGCGTAACTTATCCGCCAGAGGTTTTGGCGCACGCAGTAAAACTTCTTCATCAATTCGCCAAATCCTGCGCAGAGGTCGCTCAACGCAAACTCTTGCAAATCCGAACTCTTCATTCTTCATAACTTTTACACGGCTATCATCCGAACCAATTAAAGATTCAGAATATAGCCTTGTAATTTCTGCGATAGATTCGTTTGTAATCTCTTTTCGCTTATCACCAAGTGACTTGGACATTTTGGACCCCATGTCACGGGCATCAATTAGTCTTACAAGCCCTCGTGCAGAAGGGCTCTTTCGATTGCTGATTATCCATATGTAAGTGCCAATGCCAGTGTTATAGAACATCTGATCAGGCATGGCCACGATTCCTTCAAGCCAATCGTTTTCAATTATCCACTTACGTATTTCTGATTCTCCAGACCCGGCTTGTCCAGAAAACAAAGGAGAACCTGAGAGGATTATTGCAATTCGTGATCCACCTTCAACAAGGTCCTTTGTTTCTGGCTTATCGGCAACAGGTTTCATCTTGCTAATCATGTGTTGGATGAATAAGAAGGATCCATCGCTGACTCGAGGAAGCCCGGCCCCGTAGCGACCACTAAAACCTTTAGATTTACTTTCCTTTTCTATTGGCTCCTGGTACTTCTTCCAATCGACACCATACGGTGGATTGGAAATGCAATAATCAAATTGCTTTCCCATATGGCCATCTTCATTCGTCAAACTATTGCCTAAAGTAATCCTCGCAGGGTCTTGCCCCTTAATCATCATGTCAGAACGTGCAATTGCCCAAGTCTCGGGATTAAGTTCCTGACCAAATACATTCAGTTTTATGTTCGGATTAAGATCATGAAGATACTCTTCTGCAATTGAGAGCATTCCACCGGTTCCACATGCAGGGTCATAAATACTGCGAATTGGTTTCTGCCCTGCTAGTGCTTTTGAATCCTCGATAAAGAGGAGGTTGACCATGAGGCGGATTACCTCACGTGGGGTGTAATGCTCTCCGGCAGTTTCATTCGACATTTCCGAGAACTTGCGAAGTAGCTCTTCAAACACATAACCCATTGCCTCATTTGAGACCGTTTCTTCCGATAGATCTAAGTCTGCAAACTTTCCGATGATTTGATAGAGCAAGCCCTGCTCTTCCAGCTTCTTGATCTTGTCAGGGAACCCATACTTGTCGAGAACTTCGGATGCGCTTGGTGAAAATGCACGGATGTAGGAATTGAGGTTTGATGCGACTTTGTCCGGGTCCTGAAGAATCCTAGTTAGCGATAGCGGGGAGGTATTGTAAAAATTGTGACCAGATTCTTTGTTTAGGATGGTTTCGAGGTCATTAATCTTGCCTTCTAAAGATTTAGACTTTGCAATCACCTGGTCTTTTGTCTTCTCTAAAGCACATTCAAGTCGCCTTAAAACAACAAATGGGAGGATAGTCTGTCCGTACTCGTGCGGCTTGAAATCTCCTCTGAGTATGTCAGCGACAGACCAAATTAGGCTGACCTTGTCTTGGAATCCTTTAGGCTGGCTCATGGTGTAACTCTACGCAACCTGACTGACATAACTCTACATTTTCGCATTTAACTTTTAAATCTGAGAATTTTCCTCGACTTGTGATTCCGGCAAGATTCACGAGCATGAGGGAAAACGAGGATAACAGGCTATTCTGCGATCCAAATGAACTGTAACTTCAGCGGTGAAGAGTTTTGGGTCCATGAAATGATTTATGAATATAACGGCGCTATAAGAATTGTTTGTCTTCCCAGCCACACTCGATACATTTTATGGATGCGGGATTTTCATCTGGAATGCAACCGCCAATTAGGAACACATTTAGATCAGGCTCGTAAGCTGGTAAACCCCAGATAATTTTTCTGATCCCATTTTGTGTACCACAGTTCTCGCAATCGGGGAGTATTTTTGTCATAAGTTACCCACATAAGCATGCAGAATTGGCATCTCGTCCTCATGCCCTGCTGCGTCATCGTATACGGAGACTCCCCCACGCCATCCCTTCGGCAGATAAAAAATTAAGGCTTCCAATGCTTCGTGAGGTGTTGAAGCAATCACAGTCCGGCAAGGCCTCAATATTCCTCCCACACGTTCAAATACCACATGAAAATGTTGATCCTGGGGACAGATATTTGATCTCATGACACAAACTTATTGTTAAGGGCTGACAGCGCCCCGCCTTCAGGACTACTTGATGCTCAAACCTATTCCGGGCATCAAACTGATCAGTCCTCTCCATTGTGTGAATTAAAGCAAGCTCCACTGACAGTCCCTCAAGGAGCAACAGAAGAGCAACGCAAATCTCTAAAAGGGGTCGAAATTCGATGTTTGAGCGTGTAGGGTACTCATAAAATTACATACAGACCCGCTAGCGAGAATTTGTCCGCTAACTCTTAATCACCGGGTCGGGGGTTCGAGTCCCTCACAACGCACTTTAAAAGTGCTGTTCGGAGCCTCTCACTTCGCTAAAAACTACTTGAAGTGAGATTTACAGCGGATTTAGTCCGTTCCCAGTCCGTTAAAGGTTCAGTTAACCCAACGCTAATCCTGTCCATCCAGGTGTTGGCGTCATTCTGGTACCAGTGGCCGTACACATCCAAAGTCATTTGCGTTGACGCATGACCCAGTATGCCTGCCACCGTTGTTACAGGTGCGCCACTATGTATCAACAAACTTGCGGCTGTGTGTCGTAAGTTATGAAAACTTACTCCTTCCAGACCAGCGCGCTTTACGGCAGGCTTAAAAATTCTGCTCATAAAATTGTTGTACTGGAGTGGCAATCCATTAGCAGATTGAAATAGAGGAGTATCTGCTCCGCCTAATTGCAATTGCTTTTCAACCAGTGGAAGTAGTTCCTTCGCAAGTGGAATTTCTCTCGCTTGATGCGTCTTGGTTCCACTCAGAATCTTCTCCCCCTTTTTGCCTTCGCTGTAGCTCTTGTTAACTTTGACCGTTCTCTTCAAGAGATTTACGTCAGAGCCAACGAGGGCGTTCAACTCGCCCCATCTCATCCCTGTCATTCCTGCGAACAGGGTCAAGGTTTGGTACTCGCCGCACTCACTAGCGAGCGCACGTAGTTCATTGAACGTTAGAGCCTTCTTTTCTGCCTTCATTGCTTTAGGCAGTTTTATTCCTTGCGCTGGGTTTCGGGCTAGCCGTCCATCGTAGATTGCGCTGTTCAGGATTAACTTCATCAACCCCATACATTGCTTCAACGTAAATGCCCCCGTACCCGACTTGTATTGGTTAGCAACCCATTGGCCAATCTGATTATTAGTCAGTTCAGTCAATCGGTACCTTCCAAAAGCAGGGAGTAAGTGGGTGTCCAACCGCGAGACGTAATTACGCATCGTGGAAGGTTGAATGTCATTCTTTGCTTTTAACCAAAGAGCCGACCATTCACGGAAAGTAATCTTTGATAGGTCAGGGTCTAGCCACTCGCCTCGCTTATGCGCTCGCTGTTGCTCGCTTTTCCAACGGGCAGCCTCGTCCTGAGTATCAAACTGTTTGCTTATTTCCCGTCCATTGATACTTACCCTTGCCTGCCAACCATTATTTCTTTTTGACACGCCTGGTATTCGGTTTACCTTTTTTGGCATTTTTATCACCTCCTTCCGCCTCTAATAGTTTCTTCCCTTTAGCGGTCAATTTGCCGCCAAAAGAGCCTTTAGAGGGGCTTGTGAGCAGCCCACGAGAGCGCGCCTCAATGAGGCGCACTGAAGCGGTGTCTCTGTCCTCACAACCCATGATTTCTGCCAAGTCTGTGACTGGATTACTAGAGCCTCTCTGAAGAAGGCTTTCGTACATCCAGGCAACAGCGGCGTACTTTACGTCAGGAAACTTTGCAGCTCCGCTATTGGGCCAATCGGTCAACAGTGCAGAGATGTATTTTTCTGTTTCCACATCTTGAACAATGTCGCGGTATTCACCATAGGCAAGTCTTGCTTCCGATAGCAATTCGCCAAATCCGAGCGACTGGAAATATTTGCTTGTGATATTTGGAGTCACGGCAGCCGAGTCAATGAGTTGAAGGCTCATTCCCCTACATACGAGTTGGCCATCAGTATTTTCTTCAAGGGTTATTGAAACTTTGTATCCGTCCGCGAGGTTGCAATGGACAGTGCAAGCCCTTCCATCAAAAAGGCCTGAGTCGGCGTACCACTCACGGTTTTCCAAGCGACAAACTCCATTCGTTTATTTTTACCACGCATAGGTTACCTTCTATATGGTACATTTGCAAATACCAACTTGGGCTAACACCCAAGAGTTACTAATAAGGAGATATAAATCAATGAGTGAATCAACACAAAATGAGCGCTGGCTTACGCTTGAGGAGGCTGCAGCACACTTGAACGTCAGCCTTTCCTGGATATACCAGAAAGGCGCAAAACAAGGCCTTCCGCTTTGCCAAATTGGCCGCCAATACAGAGTCAGGGCTACTGACTTGGATAAGTGGCTATTGGAGAATGGAGCCAAGAGTGCCTAGAAAGCCTTCTATTCGTCAGCAAGTCAAGGAAATACTTGAATCACACGAGGGATACGAATACGCCCTTTGGAAGTGCACAGGAAGGCACAGGCTCCCTATCGTGGTGCTCGGTAGCACTTGGCCAGAGAGATGCGGACACGGCCACCCCTTTAAGTTTGTTGCAAAGGTTCCAGTCAGCAAAGCTCTGAAGAATTACGTGAAAAGGTTGTTAAGTGTCGGTCAATCCGAATAACTCCCGTCCAGAAGACGCAAAGCGACTCGGGTTTCAATGGGAATTTATGGACCAAATTTTATATGTTTGCTACACCCCGTCCTATATGAACATCATGAGGGCGATGCTTAATGTTACGAATTGGAATTTGCGCATTTACCAAATGGGGCGCAAACACCTGTCTCAACAGACACACCTGTCGGAAGCAACTGTGAGCACTTGCATTCAAGATTTTGTCCAAGATGGATTACTTTCTGAGACAATATCTCGTACCGAAGTTCAATTTATGAAACATCGGCAAAATTACCGATTCAACATCCCAAGTGAAGTCATCCTTGACTGTCGCAATTGGTTTCCCCATGCTAAATCAGAGCATCACTCAGACTATTGGGCCGAAAAATTTTGCTACAAGCCTGACAGCAACCTTCCGCCGAAGGAAATTATTCGGTTGGGAGTATTGCCTGAAGTGACTGACCCTTGGGAAGACTTTCAATCCCCCGATAGTCCCTTCTGAGCCGAGTTGCCTGAGGCAACACCTACTACATCTACCGTTAAAGGAGTTGGCGGAGACAACTTCTACTACATATATAACTAATACCCACTTCGTGGGTATGTAGTAGGTGTCGCCTAGGGCGACATAAGAAAACTAATAAAACCACAAATGCCTAAAGAGCAATTGATTCTCAATTGCTGCCCCAGATGCAAAATCAGCCCATAGGCAGAATAGTTCGCGCCCATTTGGGAGCATGACACGCCCTAAAAATGTACTTTTCTAGGCTCTGTGACTGGGGCATTAACTAGGGCTATAGAACCACCCTCCCCGGAGGTAAAAGTCTCTTAAAAACGAAATTTGGGTACGTCCGTTGCGATTTGCTATCGCCCGCTGGCAGACTCGCCTCATCATCTAAGGAGGAAAGTCATGATTAAAAACAGAATTGAAAAATTTGCGGTTCCTGTTTTTGCAATTGGAATACTTGCATTGGCACTTGGATTTTTTAGTATGGCTCAAAGCCCTACGTATGGAGCAACTAAGCCAGTTGCTACCCCTCAATTAGCCACTCAGTCAATTACGCTCAACTATCTAGGTTGGAATGACGGCAACGGTGGTTCCGCCTGCGGCTACCTTGGCGGCAATATTATTTCTTCAGGTTATCAAACTGAGCAGTCCTTGGCAGTGATTAGCAACTTTGATAATCGCACCCTCTCTGGTGATTCTATGAAAGTAACAAAATGCCAGGTTACCTTTAAAGTCTTGAAGTAGCGCCCAGCGATTGTTCCTATCAACCACGAAAGTAAACTTCACCGCTAGATTGGTGCATTAGCAAATGTTGGAAAAACGTAAAAAGAGCGGCACTGAAAAACCACAAAGCAAGCGAGTTGCCCGCAAAACTTATGGGGGAAGAGCTTCCCTCCAAGTCACTCACCCCAAAATTTCAAGTGAAGCATTTGGGTGGGTCAATAAAACTGTCCACGGTTTGTGTAAGTCCAAGAGCAGTGTCAGAAAAGTTCCTTACCTAGGACACTTCGTACAGTTTCCCAAGTCCTATAAGCCCCTTCAGAAGACCGTTAATCACCATGGAATAACTGTCCATAGCCTTCGCAGGACGTATGCATACTTGCTTAAGACTGAGGGCATCCATGTGACAACAGCTCAAAAGATGCTTGGGCATTCAGACCCGATGATGACCCTCAAGGTGTACACGTCTGTTTTGGATGATGAGATAGACGCTGCAGGAGCAGCTCTGCTCCAGAAAATATCGGCGTAGCGCTTATCTGACACGCTTGTATCCATCGCCGCTACCAAATCAAGAGTGCAACGGGGTGTCCTTGATAATCTCCGAAGTGCAACAAATAGGCGGTAGAGAACCGCCTGCTGAGAAACGAAGTTAGACCTAGTTTGACGACGTAAAAATCAGTTTGAATACGTTGTAGATGGATATCCAATGTTAGTTAACAAATTTACTGGAGAAATTCTTGAAGATGACGATGATGAGCTAGTTATTGGAAATGGTGGCCTTTGGGCTGCATTCCCTATCCCTGCTTATCAAATTCTCATCACCGCGGAAAAGCATGCGGCCAAAGACGTACTCCTCTGTCTCATTTCACATTTAGGCAAAGGAAATAAATCCTCTTACCCTTCATATACGACAATATGCAAAGAGGCTAAGAAAGGCCGAGAGACTGTCTCGCAGGCCCTGAAAGACCTGAACGACTATGGGTTTGTTAAGACTTTTACGTGGAACGAAGGCAGAAAAAAGAAGCGAAATAAGTACTACATCCAGCAGTCTTGCTATCACCACAGTCTTATGAACGACTTAGCCTTGACTCATCTACCAATACTTAGGAGTTGCCCTTATTGCCGCAAGAGACTGACCCATGCAGAGTTTGCCGTGCGCGAGGGCGTCTTCACCCACTGGGGTTGTAGTAGTGGAGTGAAAGCCCAAAAGGTTCAATTCTTATTGGGCGGCACTCCAGCTGGGGCTGCCAGCGCGATAAATCATCTTCCTAATGTGGAGGAAAATGGCCTTGAGGCAACAAATGAAAGTGAAGTTGCCTAATGAGAAGGGTTTGTTGGTACTTACTTCCAGTACTTGTACAGAACCGCGAGGGGTAAGAGCGGTTCCAAAGTTACTGAATTAGCGCCAGCCTTTCGGGCTGGCGTTGATTAAATAATTACAAATGCATTTGCGGCTTTCAGCCGCCTAACAAGCCTGAGGCGAGTTGGCGGCTGGCTCCGCTTCGCGTCGCGCCCGAGACGAAACTTAGGGGTAATACTAGGTTTATCTTGCTTGCCCTCGCCGAGCATTTTTGTGAGAAATTTTTTCAACATAACGCCAAATTTCTAGCGCATCTATCTCATCGGCACTAACCGTTTCTGTAAATCCGTGCTGAGGCATGCTTCGCTTGCTCAAATATGGAGGTAAGCCTAAATCCTCCCGCAGCCAACGTAACGTCTCTTGCTCAACCTGATAAGCGTCCTCTCCAAGAGTAAAGCCCATGGTCTTGAGAACTATCCAGCCGCCATTTTCATGCTCTTTTAGCCTTGAATGAATCGCACTTTTTCCTGTAATTCCCAGCTTATGAGACTTGAGTCTTGCATTTGTAATCAAATAGATAATTGCCGCTTTTCCGTATTGAAAGCCGAGATTCGCACAGTATTTGCACCCTTGACCGTAACGAATAGATGTGTAAGTTGGAGATACAACCTTTCCGCATACAGTGCATTTACACCTCCAAGGTAACATCGCACCTGGATACTGTTCCAAGGGAAGCAGTTTTGATTTTTTCATTAGCTTTATTGCTTCAGTTGGCACCACCGCTCTGCCCGCACAATATTTGCACGTAGGTTGTCTATACCAAGGGTTTACCGTTCTTTGACACTTGAGGCATTGACTTTTCCATGGCTTATTTGCACCGGGAAACTTAACCAATGGTTTGAGATGATTTTCTTTCCAGCGTTTTAAAGCCAACACCTCAGGTATTTCCTTGCGGCCACAAATTTTGCACCCAACGCCCCTTTTCACATCACTAAAAGTTGGCGAACTTTCAAAGCGACATTTCATGCAACGGGCTAACCAAGGTTTATTTGCTCCCGGGTAAGGCATCAAAGGAGCAAATCCTTTCTCCTTAAAGGTCGCTTCAGCGTCCTTACTGTCCACCTTTTTTCCAGCACAGTAGATACATCCACCCTGGCCGGCAATCAGCGAACCGAAATGAGGGTTGACAGTTTTGCCACAACTTAGACACTGACATTTCCAGGGCTTTTGAGTGCCTGGGTACGGAACCAATGGAGACAACCTGTTCTTTCTTAATAGAGACGCAATCTTCTTGGGAGAAAGTAGATTCCCCGAGCAGTAGGCACACCCCGAGTGTCCACTCCTGACATTGGAATAAGTTGGGAATACAGTTTGGCCACATTTTTTGCATTTGCACTTCCACCGACTCATGGCACCTTTATACGGCTCAAGTGGAATTAAGCCATTGTTTTTCATGAGGGATATCGCGGTCGTTTGGTCAATTTTTTTAGCCACTAGTACCCCTTATTACTGAAATATTCACAGTGCTTCAGCATCCCCACAACACTCAGATTGGAATTATTTAGTAAAAATCTTTCCCCGACAGGTAAATTACTATCAACAACGATGAATCATTATTAGAGCTGGCTACTCATTAGGAGAAGTTAGCGCGACCAGCGATATCTTGTCCCAGATTTTTTACAAACTAATCCTGAAACTTTCAAACCTGCTTCTTTGGCAGCGCAAAATTGACCTGGCTTAGGGAGCGTTGTGGATTGATCAAATGCCTGTGCTGGGCTGGCCCAAGCCAAAGATAATGCGATGGACAGAGCAATAAGCGGTTTCATAGCGACATTGTTTAGCAAAAAACTGTTGCTGGATAGTAACCTTGATGCGAATGACCGATTAAAACCCTTGGGATGGTTGGCCTTCTGAGCGTAGACCAGCAGACACCCACAGAAATTCTGCTTTCTTTACTCTTTGGAACATTGCTAACATCTGACTATGAAAACAAGGTTTTCGGCGAAGTTCGCCTCGCTAGTACTTCTCACCTCCTTGCTTGCCTTTCCTTCTTTTATGTCTGTAGCTAATGCTTCCGAAAGTGACCCATTTCCCAATTTGGCAAATGGTCAGGAGATACCTGGTACCCGAGTAAGTGGACAGCAGGCAATTACTTGTCCAGCAGGTTCTGGTTCAGGCGTAGAAGTGAATGCGACAACTGGAGCTGTTTACACCTATTGTGTGAAGACTTATC
>Ga0208618_1000472_pt1 | contig 18433 bp, 14 predicted proteins | sample CryBogCBE18Jul08_FD_184585 | JGI IMG/M metagenome (GOLD analysis project Ga0208618, IMG submission 184585) | Freshwater microbial communities from Crystal Bog, Wisconsin, USA - CBE18Jul08 (SPAdes) | ecosystem: Environmental > Aquatic > Freshwater > Lake | place: Crystal Bog, Wisconsin, USA...
GTTGGAAGCAAACGCCCTGATGGTGTTCATAGCTTCTCTAGACTCGGAGAGTTTTAAATCACCCTTAGCAGCAGTGATGAGTACCAGCACTCCTTTTGCTCCAGACATATCGACACCTTCAAGCAAGGGGCAAGCCACTGCTTGTTCAGCTGCGATGCGCGCACGGTCTGGCCCACTTGCCGTAGCAGTCCCCATCATGGCCTTACCTTGCTCGCTCATTACGGTTCTAACGTCCTCAAAGTCGACGTTCACCAATGCCTCAACATTGATGATCTCTGCAATTCCCCCAACGGAGTTGCGAAGCACATCATTTGCAAATGCAAAGGCCTGGTCCTGAGATACATCGTCTCCGAGAACTTGTTGCAGCTTCTCGTTCAACACAACGATAAGTGAATCCACATTAGCCTCTAGTTCAGCCAACCCTGACTCGGCATTTGTCATGCGTCTACCGCCCTCCCAGTCAAAAGGTTTTGTGACCACGCCAACCGTTAAGATTCCCATCTCACGCGCTATTCTGGCAACCACGGGGGCAGCACCTGTTCCAGTTCCACCGCCCATGCCGGCGGTTACAAACAACATGTTTGAGCCTTTTAGTGTTTCACGGATTTTCTCAACCGCCGCCTCTGCTGCCTCTTGTCCACGCTCGGGTTTACTTCCAGCGCCTAGACCGCTATCGCCTAGCTGAATTACTTTCTCTGCACTTGAGGACTTTAGAGCTTGAGCATCTGTATTGGCACAAATGAACTCAACCCCTCGCACACCGCTTTTGATCATATGCTCAACAGCGTTACCCCCGCCCCCGCCTACACCGATTACTTTAATTTGTGTAACAGGTGTAAATTCATCAGTTTCAATCATTTCTATAGTCATAGTTCACTCCATTATTTAAATTGTTGCAGTTGCCTGAAATATTTTTCAATTTAGGGTTTGATTTTTTGTTTTTCCCTAATTTCACTTTCCTACCTTATGGGTCTATTCCTTGTAAATTTTTTTCTTATTTTTATCAACCTTGTCTTCGACTCATCGCGCTGGTTTAAGTTTTATGTTCTCATTTATTTTCGCTTCATGGGGGCGCTCCTCTACAACAAGGACGCCATCGTCGCTTGAGGACTGCTGGTGGACCGCATTGATAGTTCAAAATCTTTGAACTATCTTGTCCAAGATTAATGTCATAGTTATTCATTAGAAATTCCCAACAAACCAATCTTTTAATTGCCCCAAAGTGGTTGAGAAAGACCCACTCTTTTGTGCTACTTTAAATCCTCTCATACGCGCCATTCTTGCTTCCTCCAACAGGCCCATAACGGTTGCTGCTTTAGGATGTGAAACCATATCTGATAAAGAGTTGGAGTAATGGGGAATACCGCGCCTAACAGGCTTTAAGAAAATATCCTCACCCAACTCGACCATACCTGGCATGATCACGCTCCCACCTGTTAAAACGATTCCAGAGGAGAGCATCTCCTCATAGCCGGAATCCCTAATCGCCTGTAACACCAATGAGAAAATTTCCTCCACCCTTGGCTCAATAACTCCTGCTAACGCTTGCCTGCTGAGCATTCTGGGTCCACGGTCCCCAAGACCTGGAACCTCCACTTGTATCTCAGGATTAGCCAGTAACTGTTTAGCAAAGCCTGACTCAACTTTTATGTCCTCTGCATCCTTAGTAGGCGTTCTAAGGGCCATTGCAATATCACTGGTGATTAAATCCCCAGCAATTGGAATTACTGCGGTGTGGCGTATTGCACCGCCCGTATAGATTGCGACATCTGTAGTACCTGCTCCGATGTCAACCATTGCAACGCCAAGCTCCTTCTCATCTTGTGTGAGCACCGACAAGCTAGATGCATGTGGGTTGAGCATCAACTGTTCAACATCAAGGCCACATCGTCTAATGCATTTGATAATATTTTCTGCAGCGCTTTGGGCCCCGGTCACAATATGCACCTTTGCCTCTAAGCGAATTCCGCTCATGCCTATGGGCTCTTTGACGTCTTGACCGTCAATCACAAACTCTTGTGGCTCAACGAGCAACAAGCGTTGATCGTTAGATATGTTGATTGCTTTTGCAGTTTCCACAACTCTCGCCACATCTGGAGCGGTCACCTCCTTGTCTTTTACAGCGACCATCCCTGAGGAGTTGATGCCTCTAATATGACTGCCCGTAATTCCCGTGTAGACGCTGGTGATTTTGCAATCCGCCATCAACTCCGCTTCCTTTAGAGCTTGTTGAATGCTTTGCACCGTTGCATCTATATTGACAACAACACCGCGTTTTAATCCATTGCTTGGGGCGACACCAAATCCAGCAATTTTCAAGTCTCCGCCCGGCAACACCTCCGCTGCGACGACCATGACTTTACTGGTACCAATATCTAACCCAAACACCAAATCTTTATATTCTTTTGCCATTTTCAATTCACCTTAGTTATTTGCGTGGCCCAGTCTCCAAGGTCCTCAAACCTCGGATCCTGACTGCGTATCCGTTTTCATGCCGTAAGTCTGCTGATTCAAGTGAACTAACCTTCTTATCCAATCTATTCATGACGTGAGTTAAGGTGTCAATAAATCGCTTTACCTTGACTTGCACTTCACTCACCCGTCCTCTTCCAAGCTCTATTTCTGATCCACTCTCAAGGGTCAATCTCCAACTTCCTCGACCCGATAGTTCAACCCCTCTTATTGGCAATTTAATTGCTTCAAACTCAGGCGCCAATGCTTTGTACAACTCAAGTACTTGTGCGGACTCTGAGTCAGGTCCATCTAATCTTGGCATTGCTTCGTTATCTATCTCATCCGAGTTAGCTACAAATATCTCACCCGCACTATTAACGAGTCTTGTTTCCGCTCCTGATCCCCAGTAAGCCACGGGTTGATGTTCTTCTAATTGAACCAATAATTGATTTGGAAATTTTCGTTCAATAATGGCTCTTCTGACCCAGGGTACAGATTCAAATGTATGTCTTGCTTTCAGCAAATCGAGCGTAAAGAAATTTCCTAATAATTGCGGCGTAACGTTTGCTCTGATCGTCACTGCATTGTTGTGAGTCACATCGCCTGAGACTGTAATGTCAGTCAAGGCAAATATAGGATTTCGTACGAGCGCCCATAAACCTGCAACGCTTAAGAGCGCAACACAGCCAAACAAAAGAAGGCCCGACACCATATTCATTAACTTAACGTCCAAAGGCTCAACCACCACTTCAGGCTCTCTTGCGTAATTTGGCCTGTAGTGGGTGCTTCGACTGTAAACATTACTCTGTGCGTTCAATCGTCTCCCTCCTTAGATACACCCATAGCAGAATCATTGGTTGCATCCTTCAGAATTTGCAAACACAGATCTTCGTAGGAAATCCCTGCAGCCTTTGCAGACATAGGAACCAATGAATGAGAGGTCATACCAGGACTCGTGTTCATCTCAAGTAAAAAGGGCTTAGAGTCACGGGCACGAATCATTAAATCTGCTCTACCCCACCCCCGACAGCCTAGGCTTAGGTATGCCTTTAAGGCAAGGTCTTGTATTTCTTTTTCAAGTTCTCGACTCAGACCGCTTGGCACAAGGTATTTCACACTATCAGTGAAGTATTTATTCTGATAATCATAAGCCCCCTCGGGCGCAACAATCTGTATGACCGGTAAACATTTTGCATTCTCACCCGTCCCAATGATTGGGCAAGTAACCTCAGGTCCTTCAATGAATGATTCACACAAAAGCTCTGGATCAAACTTAATCGCTTCTTTCACAGCGCTTTCTAGCTCATCAGCTCGGGTCACTTTAGTTACACCTATAGAGGACCCCTCTCTTGGTGGTTTCACAATAAGAGGCAACTCAATTTCATCAATAATTTGCTTAATGCGCTCTCGGGTCTGTTCGTTTGGTTTTAAATAAACTGAATGTGGAGTTGTTAATTCGTTCGCCATCCAAATTTGTTTTGTCATGTGCTTATCCATCGCAATCGCCGATGCCATGACTCCAGAACCGGTATAGGGTACTGCCATCAACTCTAGTGCGCCTTGAATTGTTCCATCCTCACCATGGCGACCATGCAATGCGATAAAGACATGGGTGAACCCTTGGTTTCTGATTTGGTCTAGTTGCGTTTGAGCTGGATCAAAGGCGTGAGCATTCACACCCCTTGACTTTAGGGCGCTCAAAACTCCATTTCCTGACATCAATGAAATTTCTCGCTCAGCCGAGGATCCCCCCATCATCACCGCTACCTTTGCAGTATGAATATCAAACGGTTTTGATGAAAGAGAATGCGCTGAAGCCTGGGCCAAGGTCATGCACCCGCTCCTTTGTTGATTTTTTTAGTTTTTTGCATTGAACTACCGCTATTTGCCTTGACTAATTTGAGTTGAGCAACTGAATTTTTTTTTGTTTTCTTTTTGCTCTTGTCATCATCTTTGATGTTTATTTTTGTTTTTTTCTTTGCTTTTGTTTTATCTTTTATTTTTTTTAGCTCTACCAGTAGATCTGATTGTTTTGCTCTTTGCAAAACAGAGGCTGGAACGCCTCCAATAGATCCAGCTCCCATACATAAAACGACGTCGTCGCCTAATGCATTTTCTAAGATGTGCTTGCTGAGATCCTCTACTGATTTGGCAAAGCTCACCTCTTGTTGACCACTCAACCTAAGCGCTCTCGTGAGTGATCTTCCGTCTGCACCAGCAATGGGTTTCTCGCCTGCTGCGTAGACTTCAGTCATCCAGACTGCATCTGCTGTCTTTAAAACCTGAACAAAGTCTTCAAAACAATCGCGCGTCCTGGTGAAACGATGGGGCTGGAAAGCTACAACGATGCGTCTACCGGGATAAGCTCCTTTTGCCGCACGAATCGTCACGCCTAGCTCAACTGGGTGGTGACCATAATCCTCAATTAAGGTGTAGGTTCCGCCCGTCGCAGCCTTGAACTCCCCGTGCCGTTGGAAACGTCTGCCCACACCTTTGAATTCAGATAGAGCTTTTAAAAGCGCTTTATCAGGGATGTTGAGCTCAACTGCAACCGCAATTGCAGCTAGGGCATTTAGAACGTTATGCTCACCCGCAAGATTGAGCTCCACTTTTAATTCCGGTAGAGTAATTCCATTGGACCGTGAGACTTTAAAACTCATTCTTCCATTTTCAGCCTTAACATCAAACGCTCTAATCTGCGCGTCTTTTGAAAACCCGTAACTGGTGATGGGTCGCGATACATCGGCCAAAATACTTCTAAGTGAAGGATCATCAATGCATAGGATTGCAGCGCCGTAAAAGGGCATGCGGTGTAAAAACTCAACAAAAGCTTGTTTTAATCGGTTGAAGTCATGGCCATAAGTGTCCATATGGTCTTCATCTATGTTGGTGACAACGGACATGACCGGGGAGAGATTTAGGAACGAAGCGTCGGACTCATCAGCTTCAACAACAATATACTCCCCCCCTCCAAGCTTGGCGTTAACACCCGCACTGTTTAGTTTTCCACCAATTACAAATGTTGGGTCTAGTCCGCCTTGAGCCAACACACTGGCAACTAAACTTGTGGTTGTTGTTTTTCCGTGCGTGCCCGCTATAGCGATGCCTTTTTTAAGCCTCATCAACTCTGCCAACATCACCGCGCGAGGTACAACTGGAATTAGCTTCTTATGAGCTGCAACGACTTCTGGATTATCACCCTTAACAGCAGTCGAGGTAACGACTGCATCAGCACCCACTATGTTTTTTGCACTATGTCCAACATAGGTTTTGATACCAAGATTCTCAAGCCTTTGCAACACTGCGCCGGACGAAATATCAGAGCCTGAGACTGTATAGCCTAAGTTGAACAAAACTTCAGCGATGCCGCTCATTCCGGCACCCCCAATACCTACAAAATGAACATGTTTGATGGCTTGTTTCAAATCACTATCTCCTCACAGGCTTGCACTACTTTTTCGGTTGCTTGTATTTTTCTTATCGAATATGCTTTGGTCGCTTTTTCTAATATTTCTTTTCTACTGATGCTCACAATTAATTCAGATAATTTTTCTGCATCTAAATCTTTTTGTTGAATTAGCCATCCACCACCACTGTCAACGATAAACTTTGCATTAATGGTTTGATGATCATCTACAGCGTATGGGAAAGGCACATAGATTGCCGCCACACCAATCGCCGCCAATTCACAAACAGTGCTTGCTCCCGCTCTGCAGATCACTAAATCAGCGTTCGCAAATGAGCTCGCCATATCGTCTATAAAAGGAACCAGTTGAATGTTCTCACCCTCTTGTAAGCCCTCGCGTTGATAGGCTAGCCTAAGTTCATCGATTTGCTTTGCGCCGCCTTGATGTAATACTTGAATCTTTTGTTCTTTTGGAATACGTGCTATGGCCTGAGGAACAATTGTGTTCAGTGCTTTGGCACCCAAACTCCCCCCAACGATCAACACCCTGAGTGGGCCTTCTCTGTTTGCGAGCCTTATTTCGGGTGGTTCTTGATTTCTAAAATTTTCTCGCAGCGGATTGCCAACCCATTCACCCATTAAGACTCCAGGGAATGCTGTAAATACATTCCTAGATAACTTAGTCAATAATTTATTAGCACTTCCCGCTACAGAGTTCTGTTCATGCAAGATCAAGGGCTTACCCATCAAACGTCCCATCAAACAAGGTGGCACAGTAATGTAGCCTCCCAACCCTATCAACACATCGGGGCGAATTTCTTTGATGATCTTCAAACTCTGCTTTGAAGCCTTGAGAAGCCGAATGGGTAGATCTACCAAAGCTCTCCAACCTTTACCGCGTACACCAGAGAATTCAATACCTAGAAAATTAATTTCTTGTTTGGGTACGAGTTGACTCTCCATACTTGGAGACTTACCACCTATCCAATGAACATTCCAACCCCTTTCTCTAAGAAGCCCAGCAATTGCGAGTCCAGGGAAAATATGACCACCCGTTCCCCCAGCAATTACAAGTGCTGTGCGAGCATTTTGTAAATGTTGAGTATTTTGAGCGGTGGCTAGATTAATCACAATCTTCCCCCGTGCATTAACAATCTATTTTCATAATCAACACGAAGGACTATTGCCAATGCTATTAAATTAAGCAATATTGCTGATCCACCAAAGCTCATGAGGGGTAGGGTTAGACCTTTGGTGGGTAGAGCCCCCAAATTAACACCCATATTAATAAAAGCTTGGAACCCCATCCAAACTCCTACACCCTGTGCTACAAGCCCAGAGAACACACGGTCCATAGCAATTGCTTGACGACCAATATACATAATCCTTCTGGTTAACCACATAAAGAGTGCAATGATTGCAAAAACACCTACAAATCCAAACTCTTCACCAATTACGGCCAATAAAAAATCTGTGTGAGCTTCAGGTAACCAGTGTAGTTTTTCGACACTACCGCCTAATCCGACCCCAAAGATCTCGCCTCTACCTAGGGCAATCAATGAGTGAGAGAGTTGATAGCCTTTTCCGAGTGAATACTTATCACCCCAAGGATCCAGGTATGCAAATATCCTCTCCCGTCTCCAGTCAGAGAAGTAAATCATCATCGCAAACGCAAACAGCAAAATCAATGCGATAAGGAAGAACATTCTTGCGTTAACACCGCCCAAAAACAGTATTCCCATCGCGATGACGGCAATCACCATGAAAGCACCCATATCAGGCTCATACAACAACAAAAAACCAACTAAAGCTACTGCAATACTCATGGGTGCAACTGATGTGAAGAATTTTTCTTTCACATCCATTTTTCTCACCATATAGTTAGATGCATAAAGAAGCACACCAAGTTTTGCCAACTCAGAGGGCTGGAAATTCATCACACCAAAAGATATCCATCTTCTTGCACCGTTTACACCTTTACCAACAAAAGGTATCAACACTAAGATCAGCAATACTAGTGAACCAATAAAAATATGGGGTGCATATTTTTCCCATATATCCATTGGTATTTGAAAGGCCAATAAAGCAATCGTAAAACCTATAATCAAGGATATGGCGTGCCTAACCAAATAGTGAGTCTGCGAGTATTGAGCTGTATGCGGGTTGTCAGGCATCGCAATAGAGGCGGAGTAGACCATGATAAGTCCGCATATCAGAAGTGTTGCAATAGACCATATCAGTGGTTGATCAAAACCTTTAATACCCACGGGTGACACAGCTGTTCGAGCAAACTCTCGGCCGTGCACTCTAACCGGTAATGCGTCAACGCCGTCTTTTGGAGCACCTCCCCACAGATTTGATAACCAGTTACTCAGTCGACTGATCATCCCAGCACCGCTTTGCCCACTATCGCTAGCTGAGGTATGACCGTAGCGCGAATTTACGCTCATACGACTCCCTCCTCTAATGCAAGATCTTTAACAGCTTGGACAAATACTGATGCTCTATGTTCGTAGTTATCAAACATGTCAAAACTTGCACAGGCTGGCGACATCAACACTGCATCTCCTAAGTTTGCATGTTGATGAGCCACTTCAACGGCTTCTTTTAAATCTGAGACGTTAATAATTTTTATAGAATGAGTTTTTAAGGCCTCTTCAATCGCCGGCGCATCTCGGCCGATCAATAGCACAAGCTTTGCATACTTTGACAACGGCTCGGACAAGGGACTAAAGTCTTGTCCTTTACCTTCACCTCCTAATATGACGATCAAAGAGAAATCAGGTCCAAGTCCATTGATTGCGGCAAGAGTTGCACCTACATTTGTGCCTTTACTGTCATCAAAATATTCAACTTCATTGATTCTCGCAACTGGCTCTACGCGGTGAGGCTCACCTTGGTACTCCCGCAGTGCATAAAGCATGGGGCCATGGCCTAGCTTGGTCGCTTTCGTTGTTGAGCAAAGCGCCAAAGCAGCTAATGCGTTTAGTGCATTATGTGAACCCCTTATTCGCAGGGCATCTGCAGGCATTAGTCGCTGAATCAAAAGCTCATCGCTTTGTATTTCAATTTTCCTTTTTCGGGTTCTGTGTTCACTCTCGTCTTCGTTTGGGTCTACTCCCTTAACAAGCCAAGTCATACCGTTAACTGTTTCCAGCCCATAGTCGCCAGCAACAGTTGGTAAGTTATTTCCAAATGTGATTACGTCAGGCTCAAACCATTCTTGTGCGTTTTGCTCGGCCAGTAGCTTTGCTTTTTTGCGCTCCTTCTCAACCATTTCTGGGGGTTTTAACGCTGCCACAATTGGATCATCTCTGTACAAAATCATCGTCGTGTGCTTGCCAAAAATTTTTGACTTCGCATGTGCATACGACTGAATATCACCGTGCCAGTCAAGGTGATCTTCTGTAATGTTTAATATGACTGCACTTGTGGGATCAAAACCTTGCGTATCGTTCAATTGAAAACTTGACAACTCGAGTACCCAAGCTTCAGGTAACTTATATTTGGGTTTATCATTTTTTTTATCTTCTATTTTTACAGTTACATCAGAGGCATCCTCAGAGGCTTCTGTATTAAAGACGCTATCTACCTCCTGTTTTAGAGATGAATCTCGACTGTCTTGAGTATCAATCTCGTGATCGTGTGCTTGCATTTCGATCATTTTTTCTGCTAATGTATCGAGCATGGTGGGGCCGATATTTCCTGCGATCACACTATAAACGCCCCCTCTTTGGAGCATTTGATGCGTTAAAGATGTTACGGTTGTTTTCCCGTTTGTACCAGTAACAGCCAGAACGCTGGGCTCATACCCGAGTTCATCCTTTAAATGATCTAAGGCATGACTAAATAAACTGAGTTCAGTGCCAACCCACAGTCCGATAGATTTAGCTTCATTTAAAACACAATCAACTTCCAAAGGAGCTAACCCCGGGCTCTTAAAAACTGCATTCACTATTTCTCTAGTTCCTACTTCAGTTTGCACGGCACCTTGGGTATCAACATAGATCAACTCTTTGGTGAATGCTCCACTAATGAATTTAGCCAAAGGACAGTCTTTGTTCAACTCCTCTAGGTACGGCGGTTCTATGCGTGTATCAGCCACGATTACTCTTGCTCCTTGGCGGTAGCACCAACGAGCCATAGCCAAGCCCGAAGCTCCTAGACCAAGAATCAATACCTGCTGATCTTTAAAAAGATACATAAAAAAACGATTACCTAAGTTTCAATGTTGATAAACCCACCAAGCAAAGAAGCATGGTGATAATCCAAAACCGCACGACCACTTGTGTTTCTTTCCATCCACTCTTCTCGAAATGGTGATGCAGCGGTGCCATTTTTAATATTCTTCTTCCCTCACCGTACTTTCTTTTTGTGTACTTAAAGTAGCTGACCTGAATCATGACTGAGAGGGCTTCAACTACAAATATTCCGCCCATAATTGCCAACACAATTTCTTGTCTAACAATCACTGCAATCGTTCCAAGCGCACCGCCCAGTGCAAGCGCACCTACATCTCCCATAAACACTTGTGCTGGAAAGGTGTTAAACCAAAGAAACGCCAAACCAGCACCGGCCATTGCGGCGCAAAAAACCATCAATTCACCGGATCCTGGAATATGAGGGAGCAACAGATATTTTGAATAGACTGCACTACCCGTAACGTATGCAAACACACCTAGTGCTGAGCCAACCATCACCACAGTCATGATGGCCAACCCATCTAATCCATCGGTCAAGTTGACCGCGTTACTTGATCCAACAATCACCAAATAGGTGAGAATTACAAATCCAAGAACTCCTAGCGGATAACTTATCTCTTTGAAGAATGGCAACAAGAGTCCAGCCTTTGGCGGCAAACTCACATCAAATCCTGATTGAACCCAAGTAATGAATAATTCAAACACTCTGTAATTTGAATTTTCTGAAATACTGAATACCAAATAAATCGCTGCAACCAGACCAATCACTGATTGCCAAAAATACTTCTCTCTCGAGCGCATACCTTCAGGATTTTTATCTACAACTTTTCTCCAGTCATCTACCCATCCAATTGCACCAAATCCCAGTGTCACAATCAAAACGATCCAGATAAATCTATTGGTTAAATCAGCCCAAAGAAGCGTGGATACAAAGATGCCCAGCAATATCAATACTCCCCCCATTGTTGGTGTTCCACTTTTACTCAAATGTTCTTGAATTCCGTACGCTCTAATAGGCTGGCCTATTTTGAGGGAAGTTAACTTTCTAATCACAAATGGCCCAGCTACAAGTCCGATTAATAAAGCAGTCATAGCTCCCATGACTGCTCTAAACGTGATGTATTGAAATACTCGGAAAAATCCAAAATCGGGAGATAAAGTTTGTAGCCAAGTGGCAAGAGTTAAGAGCATGCGCCCTCCTGAAGATGAGCACTGTTGAGGGCATTAGCTTTTAAATTAACACTTTCTTGCAACTCGTTTACGACTTGTTCCATTTTCATAAATCGAGATCCTTTGACCAAAATACTGCTGTATTCTTTACAAATTTTTGGTACTACATTTGTAAGGTCTTGCATTGAATCAAAATGGATTCCTGATTTTTCTACTCCATTGAGTGCATTTTTTTTGTTGAAAGCTGTTACGCTGTACTCTGTCAACTCACCTAACCCTAAGAGTGACGTAATTCCATTATCAGCAGCGTATGCACCTACTTCACTATGATAGTGAGGTCCTTCAGCACCAACTTCACCCATATCGCCAAGGACTAATATTGTTGGTGCCTTCATTGTTTTAAGTACTTCAATCGCAGCAATCACAGAATCAGGGTTAGCGTTGTAGGTGTCATCAATAACTGTAATTTTTTTATCATCTACTCTCAACTCGAACAATCTAGATCTACCCTTTACCGGTTCAAACACGGACAAGCCTTTTGATATAAAACCCAAAGGAATATTTAAAGCAACGCATGAAGTAATAGCTGCAAGCGCATTTTTAACGTTATGCTTTCCAGCAATATTCAAAGTCGTATCCACTACGCCGGTGGGAGTTTGAACCTTTATGGTCCAGCGTGAGCCTTCAAACTCAGCACTCAATAAAAATACATCGCTTTTTGTATTAATAACGAGAGAAGAGTTGTCGGTGCTATCTTCCAGTACACGGCCTAGCGAGAATGACATGAATTTCTTTTTCTCGCACATCTGAATCCAAAGATTTGTATATTCATCATCGGCTGGAAATACGGCAATACCGTTGGGCTCCAAACTTTTAATTACTTGCGCGTTTTCCATGGCCACCGCTTCAACAGAATTCATAAACTCTTGGTGTTCACGTTGTGCGTTATTTACCAAGCCTACGCTTGGTTTGGTTAAATTCGCAAGATAAGCAATTTCACCAGGGTGATTCATCCCAAGTTCGAGTACAGAGCATGTATGGTGAGCTCTTAATCTGAGAAGCGTCTGTGGAACTCCAATTTCGTTGTTCAAATTTCCAATTGTTGCCAATGCATTTTCACCTTCAAACGATTTCAAAATACTTGCAATCATTTGCGTAACAGTTGTTTTACCGTTACTACCAGTTACAGCTATTAGGGGAATGGAGTGTTTAGCTCGCCAAGCTTTAGCAAGCTCTCCAAGTGCATTTTTAGTGTCCTCTACAAAAACTGCGTTCAGTCCAAGCTCTTTAACTTTTTCCTTTGCCGTTTTGTTTACCAATACGCTCACACCATCTATCTTTGAGATATCAGATAAAAAATCATGAGCATCAAATCTCTCGCCTTTAAGAGCGATGAATAGATCACCTACTTTTACGGTCCTTGAATCCATTTGAACTCTTTGTACTTGTTGTGCTGGATTCCCAAGCATTTCACAACCACCCAGCATTTGCGCTACGTCGCTTAAAGAGGAGTTCATTGAATCTTTTGACAGCGTAATTACGGTCATAGCTCAACTCCTGCTTCGATATACTCAGACATCAAAGATTCTTTTGCATGCAATGCATCAGAAAACGGAATTTTTACTCCGTTAATATCTTGATAGTTTTCATGGCCCTTGCCTGCAATTAATACAATATCCTCACCTTTTGCTCGACAAATTATTTTCGATATAGCTAGGCCTCTATCTAATTCGACATCAACCTTGGATTGATCTGCGGGTTCGATGCCTTTTAGCATGTCATTGATAATGGCCTGAGCACTTTCACCGCGCGGATTATCTGAAGTAAAAATGACGCTATCAGAGTATTTATTGGCAAACTGGGCCATTACAGATCGTTTACCCGCATCTCTCTCGCCCCCGCATCCAACCAAGCAGTGCAATTTTCCATTAGTTTTTAGTTTTATGGGTACTAAGCTTTGAAGTGCTTTCTCTAAAGCGTCCGGGGTGTGTGCATAGTCAACAATAACGATCGGCACTTTCTTGTTGGCAATCTCTATTCTTTGCATTCTGCCAACCACTGGGCTCAGACACTCACAGTGGTGCAAAATTGTTTGCAAATCGAACCCTAGATTACACAGAGTACCAATAACGGCCAACAAATTTGAAACGTTATACATTCCAACAAATTTTGTTTCCAAAGTACCCGTTTGTTTTTTTCCAGCATCGTCAATAAAAGATACTTTAAAACTTAATCCTCCATTTGTATTTGGATAGATCACCTCAGTTGCACGTAAATTAGATAATTCACTTTGACCGTAGGCGATAATTTTTAACGCTGAATTTTGCTTTGCACTCAGTTCTTTATAAAGTTCAATACCTTTTGGATCATCAACATTGATCACTGCGCCTTTAAGGTCTGGCCATTCAAATAATCCTTTTTTGACTTTCCAGTATTCCTGCATATCGGAGTGATAGTCCAAATGATCTCTACTGAGATTTGTAAAGATAGCAGTCTCAATTCGTGTACCACTTAGTCTGTGCTCGGCTAGACCAATGGAGGAGGCTTCTAGAGCACAGTATTCGAAATCACGTACTGTGAATTCTTTTAAACTTCTTTGTAAAGTTATCGGATCTGGTGTCGTCAGTCCGTTCGGTTTAAATCTCGTTAATGGGTCAATATTGTGTGCCTGAGGATTGCTGTCTAAATCATGTACTTCGCCAACACCAAGAGTTCCAATAACTCCGCATTTTTTATGCATTGCACCAAGAATTGCACCAATCCACCAAGCGATAGATGTTTTACCATTTGTTCCCGTCACAGCCAATACTTTGATCTTGCGAGTTGGTGTATCAAAATACTCATCTGCTATTAATCCGCAATCGGCCTTTAAGCCTTTATAGGCCATTACACGGGATCTGTCCCATCCATCCACAAATTCATCAACTCTGTCTTGCTCAACCAAACATGCAGTGGCACCTTGATTCATTGCACTTTGAACAAATGCTCTGCCGTCTACGGCGTAACCTGGCCAAGCAATAAATCCATCACCACTCTTGATTCGTCTGCTGTCTGAGGACAGTTCGCCAATGACTTTCTCTTTAAGCCAATCTGCAACTTGTTTTGGTGTGCTTAGGCAGGCAATCATAACGCCTCCTTTTCTGCGCTAAATACTTGCGGCTTAACGGCCATGTCAGGCTGCACACCTAAGAGCCTAAGCGTTTGCTGAACTGTTTGACTAAAAACTGGTCCCGCGTTGTCTCCTCCAAAATAAACACCATCTGTGGGTTCATCAATCATGACTGCAACAACGATTCGAGGTTGCTCAATTGGAGCCAAACCAACAAAGAATCCTCTGTATTTATTACTTGCGTAGCCTTTGCCTTCTTGTTTGTGGGCGGTTCCTGTTTTCCCGCCCACTGAGTACCCCATGGTCTGGGCAAGCGGTGCTGTGCCCCCGGGCCCAGTAACCATGTGCAACATGCTCCTCAACTCGGAGGTATTAGCAGCACTTAAGATTTTCGCCCCCACTGGTTTTTCTTTTCGTTTGATCAGACTCATTGGGATAATTTCCCCATCTGCTGCAAAAAGTGTGTATGCCTGAGCAAGTTGAAAAAGGCTTGTAGATAGACCATAGCCATAGCTCATGGTTGCCTGCTCAATGGGCCTCCAAGTCTTGTAAGCCCTTAGTCTTCCTGTTCCAGCGTAGGGGAAGGGTACTTGCGGTTTTTGCCCAAATCCAACTTGTGTATAAATCTCCCACATATCCTTGGGCTGCATTTGCATTGCAATTTTTACAGCACCAATGTTGCTTGATTTCTGAATGACCTCACGCACACTCATTGCGCCGTGGGGGTGAGAGTCAGAGATCACGACACCAGACATATTCAAGTGTCCATTGCCTGTTTGAATAATTGTTTCGGGCTTAACAATATTATGTTCTAACGCCAGTCCCACAACAAAGGGCTTCATTGTTGAGCCTGGCTCAAAAGTATCTGTAAGCGCCCTATTTCTTAATTGCTCACCGGTTAACTTATCCCTTTTATCTGGTGAATAACTTGGATAATTAGCAAGAGCTAGAACTTCTCCGTTTTGAACATCTAAGACCACAACGCTACCCGCCTGCGCTTTATGGAGTATTACGGCCTCTTTTAATTTTTCAAATGCAAAAAATTGAACTTTTGAGTCAATACTCAATTGCAAATCACGTCCGTCCATGGGAGGTATCATCTCCCCAATGTCTTCAACCACTTGGCCGAGTCTGTTCTTAATGACTTGCCTTGTCCCTGACTTGCCCCCTAGCTGAGTGTTATAGGCATACTCCATACCCTCTTGACCATTGTTCTCGTAGTTGGTGAAGCCAACGACATGGGCTGCTGCGTCCCCTTCAGGATAAACTCGCTTGTACTCCATCCTTGAGAAGACGCCCTTGATCTTCAAAGCAGCAATTTGTTCAGCAACGGGCTCATCCACTTGGCGTTTTATCCAAACAAAGTTTTTGTCCTCGTCTTGTAGTTTTTTATCTAGCTCTGCCGGGCTTAATCCCAAAAGGCTTGCCAATTGTTTTAATTTTTGGGGATCACGGTCAATATCTTCAGGACTTGCCCAGATGCTAGGTACAGGCACACTGGAGGCCAAAATCAAACCGTTTCTATCTAAGATTTTTCCTCTGTTGGCGGGGAGGTCAAGTGTTCTAATGAATCTGACTGCCCCTTGGCGTTTAAAAAATGCATTGTCAAGCACTTGAACGTAGGCGGCTCTTGCAACCAGACCTAAAAACCCAAGCGCGATTGCAGCCACAATAAACTGGCTTCTCCACACTGGCGTTTTACTAGCTAATAATGGGCTGGAGGTATATTTGACGCTTCTACCAATCACTGCGTCTCTCCAGTACTAACTAAACCACCCAATTTAGAGACTTCTCCTGCAGGCGTTGCATATAAAGTGATTGCCGGTGTAATGGCGTGCATTCTTATTTGTTCACGCGCTAGTTTCTCTACCCGCACGGGTGTTGCCTCTGCTCCGCGTTGAACATCCAACCGGTCATATTCAACTTCTAATTTATGAGCCTGGGCGTTAGCACGGTCTAGCTCAGTCACTAACTTTCTGGACTCGTACTGAGTCCTCACCAAGTACAGTGCACTTCCTATCACGGCTAATAACAACAATACATTAATTCGGTTCACGAACCAGTTCCTAATCTTTGTGCAACCCTAAGAATTGCACTCCTACTTCTTGGATTTGCCTTTACCTCTTCAGCTGATGCGCGGACCCGCCCAAGAGCTCTCAACGCCATCACCTTTGGCGCAGCAAAGGGCTGACGCCTGTCGTACTCATCTTTGGAATGATTTGCAATAAATTGTTTAACGATTCGGTCCTCTAATGAATGAAAACTGATCACTGCCAATCGCCCCTCAGGCTTTAACACTTTAATAACACCCTCTAATGCCTCTTTGAGTTCATCCAACTCTTGATTGATATGAATTCGAAAAGCTTGAAATGTCCTCGTCGCAGGGTCTTGCCCGTACTCTCTTGTTCTCACATGCTCACCAACCAACTTTGCCAATTCAGAAGTACCACTTGGTAATCCTTTTTCATCTCGCCTTTGCACGATTGCTTTTGCAATTTGATTTGCAAACCGCTCTTCACCGTACTCACGTATCACTCGAGCTATCTCCTCGACCGATGCTTTGTTTAACCACTCTGCCAGACTCTCCCCCCTGGTTGAGTCCATTCGCATATCCAAAGGCCCATCGAACCGAAATGAAAAACCCCTGGCAGGATTGTCGATTTGAGGTGAGCTGACTCCCAAGTCCAAAAGCACTCCAGCCGCAGAATTTGCCGGCAACTCGCAAATGGCGCTGAAACCGCTGTGATGGATCTTTAGCCGAGCGTCCCCCATCTCCTGCGCTACCCTCACAGCCTCCAAATCCTTGTCGAATGCAATCAGAGTCCCCTGGCTTGAGAGTTTTTTCAAAATCTCCCGAGCGTGCCCGCCTCGACCAAACGTGGCATCGATGTATGTATCGTCCTTGTGGATCGCTAGCGCCTCGAGGGCCTCTGATAGCATCACAGAAGTGTGTGTCCATGGGAGAGTCACTACGTTCCTTCAAAAAGAAAATTCCTTAAACACATCAGGCATCTCACCTTGCAAAGCTTTGGCCTCTTGCTCTTCATATGTCGCTTTGTCCCACAATTCACAGTGCGTGCCCATACCTAACAATACGATCTCTTTTGTCAGCCCTGCGGCACTTCTTAACTCTGGAGAGATAAGTACTCTGCCTGTTGCATCCATCTCAACATCCATCGCATTACCGAGAAAAATTCTTTTCCACCACTGTGCAGACATAGGTAAATTTGAGATACGGGCACTAAAGCGTTCCCACTCAGGACGAGCAAAAACCATCAAACAACCATGAGGATGTTTTGTAATGGTGAGTTGCCCCGCAGCTGTTGCGCTCAGTAAATCTCTATAGCGAGTAGGGATCGATAAACGACCCTTCCCGTCTAAGCTGAGCGATGATGCGCCTTGAAACACAATAAAAACCTTTTTTAAATGCAAAGAAACAGCAGGATCAATTGCTTACACAATTTCCCACAAAATACCACTTATTTGCACTTTACCAGGTTTTTTGTATTTTGTAATTAGTTTTTACAATTATTTCAATGAAATCAAGGACTTAGAATGATTTTCACGCTCTTTCTCTGAATAAAATATTATTTAAAATTAAGCACTTAGGAATTGAAGTGAATGTACATAATGAATTTTTCCGAGTATTAAAAAAAATCCTGTCTTTTGAGGTAAGTAATCATTTTTGATACAAACACAGCATTTCTTTGAATCTGTTACAAAAGCTCAAAAGTAAATCTTTATAGCGCATTCTAAATAAATTAAGTCTCAAGACAATAGCAAAGATATTTGTCTTCTTGGCCAGAATGGTGGAAAGATTTTGTAGTCATATCAAGTTCAAGTAAAGCTCAACTTGAACTTTAAAAATCGGATGTACAAATTTGTCCACTTCAGTGGCGGTGATTACAACAATATGCTCAAGCAATGGAAAACTAGCGCTCAATTTGCAAAAATTTAAAAACTTATTTGCAAAACTGAGCGCCTAAACTATCAACCTTCTTAGGCCTTTGCTGACTTAACTGCTTTAAGCGCTTGCAACACTTTAGCTGGTGTAATGGGCACCGAGCGCAGACGAACGCCAGACGCATCATA
>Ga0208618_1000475_pt1 | contig 18380 bp, 27 predicted proteins | sample CryBogCBE18Jul08_FD_184585 | JGI IMG/M metagenome (GOLD analysis project Ga0208618, IMG submission 184585) | Freshwater microbial communities from Crystal Bog, Wisconsin, USA - CBE18Jul08 (SPAdes) | ecosystem: Environmental > Aquatic > Freshwater > Lake | place: Crystal Bog, Wisconsin, USA...
CGACTCGCTCAGAGACTGCCATTTCGCGGAGTTCGTATAGTGATAATACCTCAGCCTTCCAAGCTGATGCGAGGGGTTTGATTCCCCTACTCCGCTCCAATATCGCGCGTATAGTCCAATTGGTAGAGGCGCCAGATTTAGGTTCTGGATGTTGTGGGTTCGAGTCCCTCTACGCGCACCAAGCTCCTATAGTTAAGTGGCATAACGCATCCTTGGTAAGGATGTATTGCAAGTTCGATTCTTGCTGGGAGCACCATAAAGGTTGACATTATTGCCACTCTGTTGTAGTATAAGGAATATGCTGCTTTGGTGTAATGGTAACACACGAGTTTGTGGCACTCGTATCACTGGATCGTAACCAGTAAGCAGTACCACGCGAGTAGGCCGGCAAGGTGTCGGACGGTCCTCATAAGGCCTCAAAGGTTGGTTCGACTCCAACTACTCGCACCAGAGAATTTATGTCGGGGTAGAGCAGAGGTAGCTTGTCAGTCTCATAAACTGAAGGTCGGTGGTTCGAGTCCATCCCCCGCAACCAATTAACCTATCTGTAGCGCAGCTTGGTAGCGCACCTGATTTGGGATCAGGGGGTCGGGAGTTCGAGTCTCTCCAGATAGACCAATACGCCGGTATAGCTCAGTTGGTAGAGCAGTTGATTTGTAATCATCAGGTCCCGAGTTCGAATCTTGGTGCCGGCACCATTATTGGAGGTATGCGAGCAAGGTGCTCAAGCGGTCTTGAAAACCGCGCCACCGCAAGGTTGATGGTTCGATTCCTTGTACCTCCGCCAACCGCTCTTAGATAACGCTGGCTATATCACTACCCTCTCAAGGTAGAGTAACGGGATCGACACCCGTAGAGCGGACCAATGCCCAGTTAGCTCAGAGGTAGAGCTCCTCGTTTACACCGAGATTGTCGGCGGTTCGATCCCGTCACTGGGTACCATTGTCCTGTAGCTCAACGGTAGAGCAAGCGATTGATAATCGTTAGATAGAAGTTCGATTCTTCTCGGGACAACCAATTTACAATGGAGAGATCGATGTTACCGGTAGTGTACCAACCTTCTGACCTCAAGCAGTACTTAGCCGACTATCACGGCTATCCTAGCAAGCCTGCAGAACCTGAAGACTACGTTGAGTACGAGGTTATCAAGGCTAGCGATGTTAGACAGAAGATAGTCGACTATCTCGGCAAGGTACTCGCCCGCTGCTGGATCAATCCATACTTACTAAAAGAACTCGAGGCTGATCCCCACCAGTGTCTCTATGAGATGGGTATGATCTTGCCGGAAGAACTAACTATTCACGTTGTCTTGAGTAAGAAAAATAGACCGCGCTTGGTGGTCTATGAGCTCATAAATGGCGTGCCCAAGAAGATCTGCTACCTGCAACTTTCCATGCTTGCGAGCAAGTTTTAATAAATAGAGAGTGTTTATATCTTAAAGAATTATACTTTCGTAATGAACCTGATGGATGACTAATCTGATTCGGATTCATTACGGAGGTTAAAATGTTTAAGAGAATAGCGAGCGCCGTTATGGCGTTAGTCGCTTTTGCAACTATGGCAAAAGCAGATATTACAGATGCAAAATTTAGTACTGCGCAGATATTTGACGTACAGTGGTATGTCGATGGTGCCAACGTTCTCCATACTTCTGGTTACAACTATCTGTATGGCGCTACAAACTACGCTACACAAACAGATCAGGCTGCTCGCTTAACAGCTGCTCAATATGCTGACATCAACAGCAACGGAAGATACGTCGCGTTCTTTCACAGCACGACAGTTCCTGGAACATATGGTTTTGCTGTTTTCAATTCAGACGGCACGATGTATAAAATCATCGACAAGACTGGTTCATTCCGCGCTCTTGCTGATGGTGCAATTTTCTATAACGGAAATGGTGCTTGGGGAACACTGATCACAACTGGTCAGGGATATAATCTCGGTGCCAGCGCTAACTTCAATGTTACCACCAGCTATCCTACAACCGCAAACTTACAAGCGTATACACCACTAACGACAGTTCCACTAGCTGCAGGTCAAACGGCTGCGCAGGCAAATGCTTCAAATAATCCACCAGCACCTACGCCTCCTCCAGCTCCAACAGTCGTTTCAACTACAAATGGAACACCGACTGTAACTTCTTCTAGCACAACTGGACCATCCACAACAACTACAACTTCGGTTAATGGTGTTACAACTTTAACCACTGCAACAAGTCATGGCACTCCTGTTGTAACAACATCGTTTGCGGATCAAGCTCGTAAAGATGCTAGAGTTGTTTCTGTTACAAGAACAACAACCAATGTAACAACAACTCCTTTGACTGTTGTTAGAACATATACAACACCAGTTACTACAACTGTGGTTACTCATGTTCCTACAATCACAACCACTGTAACAACACCACAAATTGTTACAACTTGGTCTGACGGAACAACTACTACTGCCGCAGGAACTCCTGTAACTACTACGACTACGACCTACGCTGATACTCCAGTAACAACTACTACTAACTCAGTCAGTGTAGTTACAACTTATCCATACGACATTCAGACAGCTCAGTCTGCACAGACGGCATCTGCTTCGTCTGTTGGTCTAAACGACGCGATCAAAGTGGCTCGTAACAATCCATTCTTGGTTGATCCATTAGATCCAAGAGACGCAAACTGGATAGCACCAAGAGCAGCTTACTACTCTGTGTCGAGCGGCAAGTACATGCAGGGTGGTTTGTCATTTGGTCACCAAGAGACAGTTGAGAACAATACTTTCGGTGTAGCCTTTGACGCATCAACTACTGACAGCCACGGGATGCTAAACTCTCAGAACAGCGGAGAGAGCTATTCAGGTACGATGTATCTGCTATCTAAGCAAGACTATGTTTGGGTAAAGGGTGCTGTCGGCGCTTCAACAAATACAATAACAGGCTCATCAAAGATTCCTGAATTCATTATGACTAATAGTCAGAAAGCAATTCAGAATATCTATTACGGTGATGCTGCAGTTTACTCGGCTGAAGACTATATGGGCTTCCGTCCATTCCTTGGTGCAAAAGTAATCGATAGCCAAGTGACTAAATACAGTACAGTCGGCACCTCGATGATCGCTCCAAATATGCCAAAGAAAAGCAATTTGGAAGTTCAACCTTACGGTGGCGTTCGCTGGGAATACGACAGAGACGTTGGTCTAGAATTTCGCGTAACTAAGACCCGCGACTTCAAGACTGTTTCTGGCGTGAAGGGATATATATATCGTGAGATCGCAGATGGCGTGTCAGTCAGCTTTACAGTTGGTGCCGACAAAGGATCTCACTACACCAACGTCTATGGCATGGTCGGATTGGTGGTTAAGTTCTAATTTGTAATTGCGGGTGTAACTCAGTGGTAGAGTACTTCGTTGCCAACGAAGCTGTCGTCGGTTCGATCCCGATCACCCGCTCCAATATAGGTGAACTATGGATGAAGATAATAGATCTTGGCTAGATAAATTTGAGAGGATCTTTGATATAGCCCTCAAGTTTGGATGGGCTGTATTCCTATACTTCATGATCATGGAACGCATTAAGTAACGCGCTTGTAGTCCAATTGGTAGAGTCACTAGCTTGAGGTGCTAGGTGTTGGAGGTTCGAGTCCTCTCAAGCGCACCAATATTGGGGAATAGTTAAATGGTATAACAGCGGACTCTGACTCCGTTATTCGAGGTTCGAGTCCTTGTTCCCCAGCCATTTTTTTAGTTGACATTAATTCAACAATGGGTTATAAATAAGAATATGACTTGTATTGGAGAAGTGAGATGAATCAACGTCCAGGAAAAACACACCAAGCCGCGCTTCGCGACGGCGACCGTATCGCGCTCCGCGATCTCGTAGACTTTCTCAAAGAAGCAAGAGTCGACTTATTTGCAGAAGGCGATGACGACGCCGCGCTTCGCTTTGAGCTGTTCGAGGACTACCTCCGCAATCACTTCACTGGTGGTAAGTTGAAATACAAACCAGCGATCTTAGGCCTTTAAGTCCGCGTAGTCCAATTGGCAGAGGCACCGGACTTAAAATCCGGGTGTTGCGGGTTCGACTCCCGCCGCGGACACCAAGGACCCATAGCTCAATGGTAGAGCAGACGACTTTTAATCGCAAGGCTGCTGGTTCGAATCCAGCTGGGTTCACCAAGGAATTTATATAATGAACTATCGTGATATACTAGCTTTTTTAGCAATCAATTGGATGGGATGGTTAGCCCTACTGATCGTCATTATCTATGACTTGCTTCAAGAGTCCTTTTAACAAGCATAAGGAGAAACCAATGCAAAGAACTATCATGGCTGCGCTAGCAGTCTTGACTGTTGGTACGGCGTTAGCGTCTGACCTCCCGTCAAAGAGTGCACCAGTCCCACCAACCTTTCAGCGGGCAACCGACTACGAGTCTCAGGGCTACGTTGGTGTCAATGCTGGCGGAACAGTAGGATCTGACCGCGCATACACAGGTGGTGTGGTTGCTGGGTATAACTTCACTCAGTATCTAGCATCTGAATACGGCTACGACTACGTACGCCCATCAGATGTCACCGGTACCCGAGACACTAAGAATCAGGTGTACATCAACGCGCTTCCTAAGTATCGCTTTGGATCAACACCTTTCTCAGTATACGCACTTGCTGGTGCGGGATACTCTTTCAATGAGAATACCAAGTCGGGCTATATCTACACCCTCGGCGGTGGCGTGAAGGTTGACTTGTCCAAGCAGTTTGAACTCGACACTCGCTATAAGCACGTCGACTACTTCAGCAATGCGGCTAACGTTGCGAAGGCTGAGGATCGCGTCACAGTAGGCGTTAACTATAAGTTCTAACGATGATAAGACACTCGAGCTTGAGAGACCTAGATTCAGTCTGCGAGCTCGAGAAACAATTCGGCGCGGAGGCTTTCAACAGAAGGTCCCTGCGCCGTTTCATTATGAACGGCTCGCTACTAGTCTTCGCGGATAATTTCGACCACGTGATAGGGTCGGCAATTCTTCTAAGAAGAAATAATAGCAACAATGTTCGACTCTATAGCTTTATCGTGGACCAGAAGTTTCGTGGAAAGGGAGTCGGTCAGTCCTACCTACATGCCCTACTTCAGCGAGATCTGGGGGCTTCTAGGATGAATCTAGAGGTCTCAGAGGCCAACCTTCCAGCCATAGGGTTATATACCAAGGCTGGATTCCAGCCCTTCCAGCGCCACGAGAATTACTACAGAGATGGCTCCGCCGCCATAAAAATGTTCAAAATTCTTAAAGAAAACAGTTGACATAATTCCAAGTCTAGGATATATTAGTAATATAACCAATGGAGATTATCATGTGGACAGAACAGGAAATGAACGTCTATTCGGCTCAGCTCGATGCAGTTGAGCATCTGGTTTTGCTGGCTATCTCTAAGGGCTACGAGGAACTTGAGTCAGTCAAGGACTTCGTATTCATCTGTGATCCGTCAGCTGACTTGACTTACGCCGAGTCTTACTTCTCTATCGTCAAGAACCCAAGCCGTCAAGTTCGTCTAGAGGACTAATCATGCGAGTCAAAGTAAGGAATCCTAAGTATGACAAGCGTCATCTATACGGCTTTCACATCCCAGAATTCTACTACGCAGAGGGTGACGTATGCGACTCACCAAAGTGGGTCGAGTATGATTCTCTGTCGCTTCGCTATGGTCCCGAAAAGTACGACTTCCGGATTATCCCGCGAGACTGGATTGTTGAGATCGACGGTAGCTATCAAGTTCCCAAGCCGGCTTCGCGCCGCGAGGTCAAGGTCACGGGTAAGACCGGTAAGACATACACAGTAACAGTCGATGGTAACAGGGCCACGTGTCACTGCACCGGCTTTTCATATCGCAGAACCTGCAGCCACGTACAGGAAGCATTAGCAGCATGACTAAGATCTTAAACGAATTGAGCCTCTTTGGCCCAAAGCAGATCTCTTCTATAGAAGAGAAGTACAACGCGAAGTATGTGTTCGAGTCCTGCTGCAGGGCCAAGGATGGCTCGTGGATGAATAAGCCTATGGCTATCTTCTATACGGAACAGGCTCACCCTCAGGGCTCTAACTACTTTGCAATCTACTACGGTCAGGATGGCTATCCCATGATCACCGACGGCATCTCCTCTACAGAGGGCTACGTCAATGGTGTTGACACCGGCGACGGTATCATCTACAGCCGCCATCGCCACGACTATCGAGTCCACAACAGCTGCATGGTTGATGGTGGCCGAGACTACTTCAAGCGAAACATGAACGGCACTCCGGTCAAGATGAAGGTCGTCAAGGATCAGCTGGTAGTCGTCGAGGATAAATAAGTGATAGCTTTTGTTTGGAGACTAACATGCGTACTATTCATATTGTATCTGCTCTTGCACTGGCTCTTGGGATTGCCAGCCCTGCATCTGCTCAGTATCGAGGTAGCCACTATCACTCTAACGGTGGGTGGGCTGCTCCTCTTGTTGGCGGGCTTATCGTTGGCGGTATTATTGGCTCTATGGCTAATCAACCGCGCTATTATGCCAATCCTCCCGTGGTAGTTGAGCCCCGCTACGAGCCAGTCTGCTATCGTCGCTTCGAGGGATACGACTACTACGGTCGTCCCGTTTACAGGACAATTTGTGAATGATAAATTTTCGGTATGTTCAATACTATGTATTAAAGTTCTTTCCACTAGCAATGAGTGCCTGCACAGCAGCTTACTTGATCTACTTTGGATTTATCGATCAAGATACACCGATTGAAGAGTTGCGAACTCTACACCTCGCGGCTTTGACTCTCGCCTCAGTCGGATGGTTTACCGTTTGGATGGTAGAAGAGAGTCTCAGAAAATTGATGTTGGCGAGTCACATGCTTATTGAGTCAGTCAGTAAAGCACTGGAGAAGTCTGAGAATGAAGATAGAAACGAAGTATGACGTAGGCCACGTCTTCTGCGTACCTCGCAGCTATAAGAAGGTCTATAAAGAAGAGGCTATGTTCGACGGCGAGATCTGGTCTCGAGACGTCTATAAGCTCGAGCCAATCGTCAAGTACAAAGAGATCGTTAAGGTAGTTGTAACGGTCGACAGCAAGATGTCTCCATGGATCAGCTACTACGTGGTCGATGAAGGTCAACCTGAGCAGATGAGCTCGGTCTACGCAGAGCACCAGATCACCAACTACACCGAAGAAGAAGCTCTCGCTATCGCTAAAGAGTACGCCGAGAAGAACGAAGAGTACTTTGGTAACTAGTTACTAGCAGCGATCCTAGCTTTAGCTGCCTCTATGAATGTCTGGATAGCCTTTAGGTTGCGACGACACTCTGAGTTATTGCGCTCCATCAGAACTAGCAACTTAGCTACTTGTACGTCTGTAAGGGTCTCGGGATTAGGATAGCGTGGGACTACTGGGCAGTTATACAGAGAGCTGTTTGGTTCTACCACGGTAAGCTTCTCTTTAGTTATAAACTGAGGGGCGCTGACGCAACCGGCTAGAGAAGCTGCTAATAGGATTGCCAGTAACTTCTTCATTGAGAGATCTCCTTCAACTGCTTAACTGTTTTTTTAAGCACGTCAGAAGATGGCTTATCGGTTTTCTTCGTAGCAGCTGAGTCGAGAAAGTCAGACACGGTGTTGAGTTTTCCCTCGTAGGCTCTCTTGTCCTCTTCATTCTGGCGAATGATCTCATCCTGCTTCTGGCTTATGGCAGCGAGATCCTGCTTGAGCTTCTGCTGGTCTACTAGAGACTGCTCGAGCTGCTTCTGATTATACTCTAGCAGGGCCTGCTGCTCGACGTTGTGTTTCCAGAAGAAATAAATACCAGTGAGAGCCACCGCCACTGCGATGTAGAGTTGAATGCGACCTAGGCTTAATAATCCAAACATAATGATCTCCCTTGAACATCTTTATTTATGGAGCGTGGAATGAGTGATATAAAAGTTTCTATCGTAGAAGAACTAGAAGACGGTGGCGCGATAGTTCAGTTTGAGATGAGCCACGAAGACCTATTAGCCTTGGCGAAGATTGCTATCTTCCAAGGTCTGAATGAGTTGATCGCGAGAGACCCTCACGATTTTGTAAATATTAGAGGATTACGTAATGAAGGTTTCTATAGGAAAGTATCCGGACTGGATCGGACCGTATCAGATAGCTGATGCTGTTTTCTTCTGGCTTGAGAAGTGGCCGGATGACGAGCTTGAGAAGCGCTGGGACTACCAGCTTCGCGATAAGTTTGGAGACTGGCTAGCCTCTACGTGGGTAAATGATTTTTGTCAGTGGGTACATGATAAGTGTCGCCGTAAGATAAAGATCCAGATCGATCCATACGACACATGGAGCATGGACCAAACTCTCTCGCTTATTATCGTTCCAATGCTCAAGCAGCTCAAGGAAGCTAAGCACGGCTATCCACACACCGACCTAGAAGACACTCCACATATACCAGCTGATGACGAAGATTATGAAAAGCGCTGGGACTGGATCATGGGGGAGATGATCTGGGCGCACGAGCAGATCATTGATGAAGACTCAGATAAGAACTACTACGTTCCTTATGAAGCAAACGAGACGCCTGAAGCGCCGGAAGGTATGAAAGACTTCATATCTACCAAAGACATGCTTAACATGGGTAAATTTGACGTAGAAAAATTCGAATCATATGAAGCTCGAATTCAGAATGGTTTAAGACTATTTGGAAAGTACTACAGATCGCTATGGGACTAATAACAAAAATAATAAGGAGTTCCAATGAAAACAGTCTATGGTCTAAACGTAGATAACCTCAAGATATTACCGGAGAGAATGGTGAAAGACGCCGCTGAGATGCAACAAGAAGAAGATCCGGATAATAGTTTTATAAGACTGCTTAAGTCCGCTGAAGAGTTTAAGGACGCAGGTCTTACACCCATTTTTCTTTGTGATAAAGACATGCAACGCGTGATGGTTACCACAAAGGAGAAGCTGGAACGAAAGTTCCATTAGGTATACTGCCAGTGCATACGTACTAAAGTATATATAATATTATGGTACAGCCGATAGGGGTACCTAACATAACAACCTTGCTTTTAGGAGGTCTACATGACAAACTGGAATATCAATCACTATTTCCCTGAATTTGCTAAGCTCGATCGCTACATGATCGGGTCAGACAAGATGGCTGCTCAGATTAGTAAAGCTTTTGAGCAGATGGGTAACACGGCAATGACCGCCTACCCTCCATTCAATCTCAAGAAGACTGACGACAACGTATATGTTATTGAGATGGCTGTTGCCGGCTTTGGCAAGCAGGATATAGAGCTGACACTAGAAGACAATAAACTTCTTATCAAAGGAAGTGTCTCTCACGACACTGATGAAAAATCTGAGGCGATCTATAAGGGTATCGCCGAGCGTCCATTCAATCGCGCGTTTGTGTTGAATGATAACGTTGAGATCAAGAACGCCCAGCTGATCAATGGAATGTTGAAGGTCTGGCTGGAACATATCATTCCAGAACACAAGAAGCCCAAGAAGATCGAGATTGAAGAAACAACTGAGGTGGCTTCAACAAGTAAAAAGCTACCAAAGGAGTAACAAATGTTTTTAACTTTCGTATCTGCTCTTCTACGTAAGTGGAATGAGTACATAATGGCTCGTCGCACACAGCACGAGCTCAACTCGCTAAGCAATCGCGATCTAGCAGATCTTGGGATCTCACGTGGTGACATTGAGTTTATCTCTCGCAAAAACGCCACGGAGTTCTACAATGCTTCTGCTTCTAAGTAAGTTATTTGATGCTTTTATAAAGGCACAGGAAAAGAGAGCCGAGCACTACATCAGAAATAGGTGGATGTGATGGCTGTCTATCTTGAAGAAGAGCTTTGGATAATCAACGAAGGTTGCAAGTAATAAATAGGGGGAGTCATTCCCCCTATAACTTATGGAGAGTTCCATGAATATTACTAAAGAGCAACTGCAGCAATTCTTTGAAGACACTCACGAATCGATCATCGACTCATTTGTTGATCCTCTCAACAAGACATTTGAGCGCTTTGAGATCAACACTCCAGAACGGGTAGCTATGTTTTTAGCTCAAGTCGGAGTCGAGTCCGCTGGACTAACTGCCACTAAAGAGAACCTCAACTACAAGGCCGCTACTCTCGAGAAGCTCTGGCCTTCTCACTTCCGCAATGTTGACGTTAACGACTACGCGCACAACCCAGAAAAGATCGCCAATCGCGTCTACTGCGACCGCATGGGCAACGGCGACGAGGATTCCGGAGACGGCTACAAGTATCGCGGCCGCGGACTCATCCAGCTCACCGGTAAGGACGGCTACGAGCACTTCGCTAAAGCCATCGGCATGGACCTAGATGAAGTCGTCGACTATCTAGAAACACCAGAAGGCGCGGCTATGTCTGCGGGCTGGTTCTGGGACTCGCACAAGCTCAACCACCTAGCAGATGAAGACAACGTCAAGGAAGTCACTCACAAGATCAATGGTGGCTACAACGGACTCGAAGAGCGCGAGTCACTTTATAAAGAAGCTCGTGAAATCTTTGGTTGACATTTAAAGTAAACTAGTGTACTATGAACTATTGGTAATTAACATGTGGAGTTTCGATGACGTTCTATACGAACATATTCTCGCGCGGCAGCAAGATCTACCGTCGCGGCTACTATCGTGGCAAGAGAATTAAGGACGTCATCGACTACAAGCCTTACCTGTTTGTTCTTAGTCAAAATGGTGACTACAAGACACTCGATGGTCGCGCGGTTGAGAAGATAGAGTTCCCATCTATTCCCGAAGCGCGCGACTTCGTCAAGAAGTATCAGGACATCGATAACTTCGAGTTCTTTGGACTGACCAACTATCAGTATGCATTCATCAACGATGAATATCCCGGCGAAATCGACTACGATCCATCGCTCGTCTCCGTCGTGAGTATCGACATTGAGACCCCCACTGATCAGGGCTTTCCAGATCCGCAGACAGCTGCTGTGCCAATCAGCAACATCTCACTCAGTAAGAATGGTAAGGTCGTGGTCTTTGGAACTAAGTTCTATAAGTCCAAGGACTCCAACGTGCACTACGTCATGTGTAAGGACGAGAAGGACTTGCTCGGCAAGTTCCTCATACTGTGGAACCACGAGGACTGGGCCCCTGACATCATCACAGGCTGGAACATCGAGCACTTTGATATTCCATACATCGTCAACCGCATCTCGCGCGTGTTAGGCGAGGCTGATGTCAAGAGGCTCTCTCCTTGGGGCATGGTCAACGACCGCGAGATCATTCGCGGTAAGTCTTCTTCTAATAGCTCTAAGGACATCAGTCAGCGCATCGACAAGGTGTATGAGCTGGTTGGTATCGCATCACTCGACTACATCGAGCTATACAAGAAGTTCTCGTTTAAGAACCAAGAGAGCTACAAGCTCGACCACATCGCCAACGTAGAGCTCGGCGAGAACAAGCTCGACTACTCTGAGTACGGCAGCCTTTTCGAGCTCTATGAGAAGAACTACGAGCTGTTCGTCGACTACAACATCCACGACGTCGTGTTGGTTGACAAGCTCGACGACAAGCTCAAGCTCATCGAGCAGGTGATGGCTTTTGCGTACGACGCCAAGGTTAACTACGGCGACACCATGACTACGGTCCGCCCGTGGGACGTCATCATTCACAACTACCTGCTCAAGCAGAAGATCGTAATTCCTCAGAACAAGAAGCACTTCATGCCAGGAGATCTGGTCGGTGGTTACGTCAAGGAACCTAAGGTCGGCATGAGCAAGTGGGTGGTGTCTTTCGACTTGAACTCGCTCTATCCTCACCTGATCATGCAGTACAATATCAGCCCTGAGGCCTACAAGGGCAAGGCTTCTGGAATGCCGAGCATCGACTCACTGCTCGAGGGTAACTTCAAGGCCACTTATGACTTTACTCACGCTGCCAACGGCTGTATGTATGATAAGGAAAAGCAGGGCTTCCTTCCTGCACTTATGGAGAAGATGTATAATGATCGTGTCGTCTACAAAGAAAAGATGCTTAAAGCCAAGAAAGACTATGAAGCTACAAAAGATCCCGAATACGTTAAGCTCATCGCGCGTTACCACAATATGCAGCTTGCGAAAAAGATCCAGCTCAACTCCGCTTATGGTGCGTTGGGAAATGAGTACTTCAGGTGGTTTAGTTTTAACAATGCTGAAGCCATTACTACATCGGGACAACTCTCAATTCGCTGGATCGAGAGAAAGATCAATCTCTTTCTCAATCGACTCCTCAAGACCGATGTTCGGGACTATGTTATAGCATCCGACACTGACTCGATCTACGTTGAGCTCGGGCCGCTTGTTGAGAAGGTACTCGGTGATAGGTCTGACAGAGAGATCGTCGAGGCGTTGGACTCATACGTAGAGGCAAAGATCCAACCATACATCGATAGGTGCTACCAAGAACTCGCTGACATGATGAATGCTCGCGAGCAGAAGATGAAGATGAAGCGCGAGACCATCGCCAACAAGGGTATCTGGAAAGCAAAGAAGATGTACATCCTCAATGCTTGGAACGTCGAGGGCGTGCAGTACGACAAGCCTCAGCTCAAGATGCAGGGCATCGAGGCAGTGCGCTCTTCTACTCCGGGTATCTGTCGCGTGGCTATTAAGAAGGGTCTCGAGATCATCATGAACAACAGCGAAGAGGACCTTCAGGCGTTCGTGTCAAAGTTTAGAGATGAGTACGACTCGCACCCGTTCGAGGTCATCGCGTCTCCGAGCGGAGTCAAGGGACTGCAGAAGTACAAGAGCTCGAGCAGCATCTATATCGATGGCACGCCTATGCACGTCAAGGCGGCTCTCGTATTCAACGACCTACTCAAGAAGCACGGCCTAAAGAACATCCAGCCTATCGGCAACGGCGACAAGATTAAGGTGGTCTATCTCAAGACTCCTAATCCAATTCGCAACAACGCGATCGCTGCTCCTGACGCTCTACCCAAGGAGTTTGGTCTGGATAAGTATATAGACCGAGACAAACAGTTCTCTAAAACGTTCCTCGATCCACTGACTCACATCACGGACACAATCGGATGGAACACAGAGAAGAAAGCAACACTCGACGCATTCTTTTGAGTTGTCCCGGCTGCATATCTGATGGTATCGATGGCAGCGCATATCTATGCACAATTACCAGTCCACTTTGTATAAGGAAACAGTACATGAGAGATGATGACTTTGGCTTTAGCCTAGTATCTGAGCAAGAGCTCAAGAAGCATGAAGAGGAACTTCGCCGTAAAGTAGAGGAGCAGTCGAAGATCGTTGTCAAGACTGCGATCGATAATCAGGCCAAGCTGCAGGGCCTGCGCGACATGGTCATGCCTCTTCTAAATAACCTGTCAAAGGATCCAGACAAGACATACATCCTCTGGCCAGATCGCGCAGAGAAGATGAAGGCGTTCATCAAGAAAGTTAATGACTACGTAGACGAATGATAAACATCCTAGCACTGCTCGTCGCACTCGTGGTCTCAGGTGTGTCGGCTTACTTCAGCATCATAGGACTAACCACTCTATTCGCCGCTGCTTTTATTCCAGTGGTGATCATGGGTGGTGCCCTTGAGGTTGGTAAGCTGGTCACGGTCTCGTGGCTGCATCGTAACTGGCACACCTGCCCGCTAATACTCAAGTCGTACTTGAGCGTGGCAGTCGCGGTGCTTATGTTTATTACCAGCATGGGTACGTTTGGATTCCTATCGCGAGCTCACATCGAGCAGCAGCTAAACATATCAACCGGCGACGCCGACAAGCTAGCGATCATTGAGTCTCAGATAGAGAACAAGAACTCAATGATCGCCGACTATGACAAGCAACTACAGCAGATCGACGATGCACTATCTAAGATAACGGAGAAGGGACGCGGTGAGTCATCATTACAGGCAGCAGACAAGCAGAGGAAGACGAGGAATGAGCTCGTGGCGAAGAAGAACGCTGAACTCGGATCGGTCTCTACACTTAAGGAAGAAGTCGTTAGGCTTCGTTCAACCATTAGAAAAACTGAAGCAGAAGTTGGCCCTCTCAAATACATTGCCGAAGCGATCTATGGCGGGCGGGATGCCTCTGTCGTGGATCTTGATAGAGCAGTTAGGATGGTTATTATTCTTCTGGTTGTTGTATTCGACCCTCTCGCCGTGGTTCTCCTTATTGCTGCAAACCATGGAATGAGTCAAACAAAAGAGTTTACAAATATACAAGAACATGATATACTAAGAATTGACAGTTTAACACTAGGAGATAATGATGTCACTGAAAGACAAGCTCATCAAGAACTCAACCATCGACATGACGTCGACCCTGACCGATAGTAAGATCTACACCAAGAAGGACGTCATTCCGACTCCAGTTCCTATGATCAACGTAGCCCTGTCCGGTACGGTCGACGGCGGCATCACACCGGGACTGACAATGCTCGCCGGTCCGAGCAAGCACTTTAAGACCGGATTCGCACTGCTGCTCGCGAGCAGCTTCCTCAAGAAATACAAAGAAGGCGTCGTGCTCTTCTATGACTCTGAGTTTGGAACACCTCAAGCTTACTTCAATACTTTTGGGATCCCCTTTGATAACGTAGTTCATACTCCTATCACAGATATTGAAGAGCTGAAGTTCGACATCATGCAGCAGATCAACAGCCTCGACCGCAAGGATCAGGTGATGATTGTTATCGACTCCATCGGTAACTTGGCTTCTAAGAAAGAAGTCGAGGATGCGTTGGATGGTAAGTCAGTCGCCGACATGACTCGCGCTAAGCAGCTTAAGTCTCTGTTCCGCATGATCACGCCTCACTTGACGCTCAAAGATATCCCGATGGTCGTGATCAACCACACGTATAAGACTATCGAGATGTATGCCAAGGACGTAGTCGGTGGTGGTACCGGTTCCTATTACGGCTCAGATAATATCTGGATCCTCGGTCGTCAGCAGGACAAGGACGACAAGGAGATCAAGGGCTATCACTTCGTCATCAACGTTGAGAAGTCTCGCTACGTCAAGGAGAAGTCTAAGATCCCGATCACAGTCAGCTTCGAGGGTGGTATCAATCGCTGGTCCGGCCTGCTCGAGGTAGCTATCGAGGGCAACTACATCGTCAAGCCAAAGGTTGGCTGGTACGCTACTGTGAACCAAGAGACCGGTGAGGTCAACACGCCATCCAAACGCGCGGCCGACATCGTCGACAACAAGGAGTTTTGGGTACAGCTGTTCCAAGAAACTGACTTCGCCGACTACATCGAGAAGAAGTACAAGATGTCGATGGGTCCAATCATGGATGGGGATGAAGAAGAATGAGATCCCCTCCGAGCTGGACTAAATACGATTACGAATACGAAGGGGAACCATGTCAGTCGAGAAACTTATTTTCAGCAATCTGGTCTTTAATGAAGACTATGGCCGCAAGGCTATTCCGTTCTTAAAAGAAGAGTACTTCCATGATCCGTCAGATCGAGCTGTCTTTGGACTCATGCATGAGTACGTCGAGAAGTACAACAGCTTTCCTTCAAAGGAAGCGCTCGGTATTGACCTTGCCAACAAGTCTCTTGGTGAGCAGACTTTCAAGCAGGCCAAAGAAACCATCGAGAGTCTCTCGCCCCAAGAGACAAAGCTTGATTGGCTCCTCGACCAGACTGAGAAGTTCTGTCAAGAAAAAGCGATCTATAATGGGATTATGCAATCGATCCAGATCTTGGATGACAAGAGTGGTGAGCGTGCTAAGGGTTCGATCCCAAAGATCCTATCAGACGCACTTGGAGTGTCGTTTGATACTAGCATCGGTCATGACTTTCTCGAAGATTCCGTCTCGCGCTTTGAGTTCTACCACACTAAAGAAGTCCGCATTCCTTTTGATCTGGACTACTTTAACAAGATTACCGGAGGGGGTCTACCGCGTAAGACTCTTAACATAGCCCTCGCTGGTACCGGCGTCGGTAAGTCTCTGTTCATGTGCCACTGCGCAAGCTCCAACTTGCTCAGCGGGCTCAACGTCCTCTACATCACTCTCGAGATGTCAGAGGAGAAGATCGCAGAGCGCATCGACTCCAACCTGCTCGACATTCCAATCGCCGAGCTCGGTACTATCCCGCAGGACATGTACGAGCGCAAGGTAGCGCGTCTCAAGGATAAGGCCAAGGGTAAGCTGATCATCAAGGAGTACCCAACGGCATGTGCGGGTTCTGCAAACTTCAGACATCTGCTCAACGAGCTTAAGCTCAAGAAGAACTTCATTCCCGACGTTATCTATATCGACTACCTCAACATCTGTATGTCGAGTCGTCTCAAGGCCGGCAACAACATCAACTCATACACCTACGTGAAGGCTATCGCAGAGGAGCTTCGCGGTCTGGCAGTTGAGTTCAACGTGCCGGTCATCTCGGCTACTCAGACTACTCGCTCGGGCTACTCCTCAAGCGACGTCGGACTCGAGGATACGTCAGAGTCGTTCGGCCTGCCGGCTACAGCCGACTTGATGTTCGCACTCATAGCTACTGAAGAGCTTACTGACTTGAACCAGATCATGGTCAAGCAGCTTAAGAATCGCTACAGCGATCCAGGAACTGCTCGTCGGTTCGTGATCGGTATCGATAAGACTAAGATGAGACTATTCGACGTTGAGCAGAAGGAGCAGGAAGGACTAGTCGATGGACCGGTGATGGACAACACTAAGTTCGGCACTGAGGACAGAGAGCGTGGAAAGAAGGGTAAGTTTGATCGTACAAAACTTGAGGGGTTTAGCTGATGAAGTATAAGATGATTGACGTCAATGGTGTCTGGAAGATCATTGAGACTCCAACTGAGCACACTATAGCTGAGTTTAAGAGCAAAGACGAGGCGAAGAAGTACATGAGAAATCTAAACTTTGGAGCCGTGTTCGATGGATGGACACCAGCTTTTTTCTTAAAAAATCTAAATAATTTTCACGAAAAACTAACAGCTTGATATAAATAGATCTAGAAATGGTATGTATTGCTACTGCAGAGCAAGAGGCAAGATGTAAAGTATCTAGGAATAGTCGAGAGTCATGGTGGGGTTCCACTCGACCATACCAATCTAGTAATAGGGGGACGAGTCGTTGGGCTCGTCCCTTTTTTTATTTTATAAATATAAAAAACTCAATCTAACAGAGGTGTAAATGTTTAGTTTCAGTCAATACTTAATTGAAAGAGGTCCTATAGCATCTCGTGGTACGCTAGCTTCAAAAGTAAACAGCAAGGCCGGTACGTATCATCACAGAGTTTATTATGGTCCAGAAGCTATGGAAAAGCACGGACATGACTGGACTCTCTCAGCTGATCATAAGCCGTCTGGCCTGCAAGCCGGTGACGTAGTAAGACTCAGTGGAGTTAAGAACATCAATGGTGACTGGCATGGTATTCATCGCGATGACGCTGGAAACGAACATCACATACCGATGAGTAAATTCTATAAGCCAACCGGTGGTAGAGTTGGTAAAGACCAAGAAGCGGCTGAGGCCGACCAGATTAAAAATATTCAAGATGCGATTGATAGAGCAAAGGGCGATGCACCTTACATGAGACTCCACGTCGGAGGCGGTAAGTTTGTCAATGTCGCTGGTGCTCAGCGAGTAACTAAAGAAATTGCAAATCAGTTCGGTCACCGCGGCGCGAAGCCAAAAGCAGATATGTTCTTGCATGATGAACACGGTAGTCCCGTATCATGGCATTCTCTAAAAGCTGCAGGTGGATTCCAGCAATTAGGTGGTCTCCAAGATCACGAAGTCAATGGCAAGGATCATCCCGTACTAGATAGAATCTCTGGGATGTTTAGAAAGCATAAGACAAATCAGGGCTATGATACAGTCCCAGAGGGATTGATATACCATCACGACCTAGATGACAATGATCCAGTACATAGAAAGATCGTTCACAGAGCTATGTACGGTAAAGATCACGGGCGTGATTACGGAGTCAATAACGTGAATTCCGTTGTTCAGGGATCAATGCATTTTATGCCGGCTGCGATCTCAGATCCCGAGGGTAGGAAACACGAAGGCATTCCTACCATGGATCTTCACCCTCTCACTCACCAGCATGTAAATACAAATGACAATAACTCTGAGATAATTCCATCTAAAGTAGTAGTCAGAAGAGACAGAGACCTCGATCAAAAGGGATCCGGTGGTCGTATCATGATTATCGCAAAAGGTAATCACCAGTATAGAAATAGTATTCCGATCACTTCTTCAAAGGGCGTTAAAAAAGACTTAATCAATCACGCTAAGAAATTGGAAGCTGATGCTATTGCAAGAAAGCAGCAGAGAGAACTTCAAAAGCAGCAAAAGTTAGCTGCGAAAAAAGCTGCTCCTCCACCGGCGCTAAATATGCCAGGACCACCGCGAATGGGAAGAGGA
>Ga0208618_1000477_pt1 | contig 18329 bp, 19 predicted proteins | sample CryBogCBE18Jul08_FD_184585 | JGI IMG/M metagenome (GOLD analysis project Ga0208618, IMG submission 184585) | Freshwater microbial communities from Crystal Bog, Wisconsin, USA - CBE18Jul08 (SPAdes) | ecosystem: Environmental > Aquatic > Freshwater > Lake | place: Crystal Bog, Wisconsin, USA...
CATGTAGAGTGCCGTGATGCAGATGGAAATTTAAAGTGGACTGAAGATTTTCCTAACCAAGTAGTTCAAGTTGGTAAAATTTTTATGTTGTCACAAACCCTATTGACTTCTCCAGTTGCTCTGGTTGGTCCTTATCTTGGTTTGGTATCTGGTTCTGGAAATACATTTTCTCCAACAGATACAATGAGCTCTCACGCTGGTTGGACTGAATTTACTAACTACACCGTTGGTGGTTCGGCCGTACGTGGTACTGCAACTTTTACTACTCCTACCGGTAATAACAGCACTACCCCTGGTTCTAACGTTGTAACAGCAGCTGCAGGCGCTATTACTTATACTATTACCGGCGCAGGTGGTACTGTTGGTGGCTGTTTCCTAGTTACTGGCACAGGTGCTTCTTCTACTCTTAGTAACACTAGTGGAACCTTATATAGTGCAGGTGCATTTGGTACAGCTAAAGTTACAACATCTGGCGACACTGTAAGCGTTACATACTCAACAACTGCTACAAGTTAAGGAGTCCTAAATGGCTCTGGCGTTATATGATCGTGTCCAAGAGACAACGACAACGTCTGGTACAGGCTCGCTTACTCTTTTAGGAGCTGTATCAGGCTTTCAATCTTTTGCTGCTGTCGGTAATGGAAATACTTGCTATTACACCATTACTGATACTGGCGTTTCCCCAATTGCTTGGGAAGTTGGGATTGGCACATATTCAACTTCTGGGCCTACACTTGCTCGCACTACAGTTTTATCTAACTCTAATGGAAATACGTCCCCAATTACGCTGTCTTCTAGCGCTACTACAAAAGCAGTATTTCTTACCTATCCATCTGAAAAGTCTGTCAACTTAGATGCTTCTGGAAACGTTAGCGCATTAGGCACCATTTCTTCTGGTACATGGCAAGGTACTACTGTTGCGGTAGGTTATGGTGGCACAGGCGTTACTGCATCTTCTGGCGCTAACTCTGTAGTTTTAAGAGACGCAAATCAAAACGTAACCGCTAATAACTTTCTTGCTGGGTATAACGTTATTACTGCAGCTGCTGGCACAACTGTCCTAACCACATCATCTGCTTATTACCAGCGTATTAGTGGTTCTACAACTCAAACTATTCAACTGCCAGATGCCACAACAATGGTTAATGGACAGGGATTTACATTTGACAATGACGCTAGCGGCGCAGTATCTATTGTGGATAGTGCCTCCGGTGCTATTGATACAGTCCCTGCTGGTGGATATTCTTATATTTTTGTTGAAAATAATTCAACTTCTGCAGGTTCTTGGGGTAAATACGCACTTATCCCTGCATCATACGACTTTAGTACTACAACGGCAAACTTTGGTACTGCAACAATTACTAATGCTACATGGAATGGCGGAACGATTGGTACTGGATATGGCGGTACTGGCTTAACTACATTTACTGCAGCTAACTATGCTCTTTATTCTACATCGTCGTCAGCGTTAACTGCAGGTACACTACCTGTTGCTGCTGGTGGTACAGGTGCTACAACACTCACTTTAAACGGTGTTCTTTACGGTACTGGTACAACTGCGGTTGGAGCAACTTCTGCAGGTACAACTGGTCAAGTTTTAATTGCTACAACTGGTAGCGCTCCTTCTTGGGGTTCTATTCCAACAACAGCCGCAGTGACTTCATTTAGCGCTGGTACCACAGGACTTACGCCTTCTTCTGCTACAACTGGTGCAATTACTTTAGCTGGTACTTTAGCTACAGGAAATGGTGGTACTGGTTTAACTACGTTTACTGCCGCTAACAATGCGATATATTCAACATCTTCTAGTGCTTTAACTGCCGGTACTTTGCCTATTGCTGCTGGTGGTACAAACTCTACCGCTACTCCTACGTCTGGCGGTGTTGGGTATGGAACAGGTACAGCGCATGCTTACACAGCCGCTGGTACTTCTGGACAAGCATTAATTTCTGCTGGTGCAAGCGCCCCAGCTTTTGGTGCCTTAGCTATTGGTACAGCAAATACAAACGTATCAGGTGCATTAACACCAACTAATGGCGGTACAGGAGCTTCTACATTAACCGGATATGTTTATGGTAACGGCACGTCAACTATGACTGCCTCTACTACAATTCCAACCACAGCTTTAACTGGTAATTTTGTAAGTACTTTTTCAGGTGGTACAACGGGCCTAACACCTTCCACTGCAACAGCTGGAGCAATTACTTTAGCGGGTACTTTAGCAATAGCTAATGGTGGTACGGGTTCAACTACAGCAGCAACCGTTGCTGGTACTGGTATTTCTGTTTCTGGTACTTTTCCAAACCAAACCGTAACTAATGCTGGCGTAACTTCTGCAGTTGCTGGTACAGGTATTTCTGTTTCTGGCGCTACCGGTGCAGTTACTATTACAAACTCTGGTGTAACTTCGATTGTTGCTGGTACTGGTATTTCTGTATCTGGTGCTACTGGTGCGGTTACTGTTTCTTCTACGGCTACTGGCGCAACGATTACTGGCACTACCACTAATGCTACCTATTACATTGTTGGAACAACATCAACTTCTGGTACTTTATCTACTGCATCAATTTCAAATACCAACGGTGTTTCTTACAATGCTTCAACAGGTGCGTTAACTGCAGTATCAGTAGTATCGTCTTCTGATGAGCGACTAAAAACAAACTGGGTTAATTTAAGTACAGATTTTGTATCTAACTTGGCTGATGTTAAACACGGTACTTTTGAACGTATTAGTAGTGGCAATCGTGAAGTCGGTGTAACTGCTCAGTCATTAAAAGAAGTACTACCAGAAGCTGTAGTTGAAGACGCAGAAGGGTATATGTCTGTTAACTACGGAGCTGCAGCACTAGTTGCCGCTATCGAGCTAGCTAAGGAAGTACGTCAATTACGAAAAGAAATTGCTGAACTAAAGGGTGTTAGATAATGACAACTACAACCAATGGCACAGGTATAACCTTTAACGACGGCACTAGTACCACTACTAACTTGGTACCTTCTGGTACGGCTATGGTGTTTTTTCAGGCATCGGCTCCTACTGGTTGGACAAAGTCTACAACCAATAATGATTGCGCCATAAGAATTGTTACTGGATCTACCGGCGGTACTGCGAGTGGCACAACAGCTTTTAGTAGCGTATTTGCTAACCAAACACCAAGTATTAACGTTTCTGGTTTAAGTGTTGGAGCGACCACTATTAGTACATACTCTTTCCCTAGCCATACACACTATCCAATTCCAGGTAACGGCGGTGGTGGCTTTGGTGGAGATCAAGCTGCATTCGTTACTAACTCGCAAGGTCAGCAATATTATTATGGTCCTAACGTAAGTTATACGGGCTGTAGTGGTGCCCATAGTCATAGCATTGCCGGTTCTGCCTCATCTTCAGCAATTACCCTTAACGTAAAGTATCTAGATCATATTGTTGCTACTAAGAACTAAAAATGACAACTACAACTAACGGTACTGGTATAACCTTTAACGACGGCACAAGTACTACAACTAACATATTCCCTTCTGGCACTGTTGCACTATTTACACAGGCCTCAGCGCCTACTGGTTGGACAAAAGCTACGACTTACGATAACTATTTTTTACGGATTGTAAGTGGATCTACTGGTGGTTCAGCATCGGGTACAACGGCTTTTAGTAGCGTATTTGCTAATCAAACACCAAGTATTAGTAGTAGTTTAAGTGCTGGAGCAACTACCCTTAGCACATACTCATTTCCTAGCCATACACATTACCCAATTCCAGGTAATGGAGGCGGCTGTTTTGGTGGAGATCAAGCTGCGTTTGTTACCAACTCACAAGGAGCGCAATATTATTATGGTCCTCCTTTTAGCTACACTGGCTGTAGCGGGGCCCATAGCCACAGCGTTGGTGGGTCAATTTCGTCCTCGGCAATTACCCTTAATGTAAAATATGTAGATCATATACTTGCAACCAAAAACTAAGGAAATATTAAATTGAGAAAAGAAAATAAACAAAACTGCCCATTAAATAATTTTGAGCCTTGTAAACTATGGGAATGTTCTTGGTTTATTGAAATTCAAGGAAAAAACCCTCAAACTGGTGTAGATATAAATGAGTGGGGTTGTTCAGTAGCCTGGTTGCCAGTAATGTTAATTGAAAATAGTCAGATGCAAAGACAGACTGGAGCCGCTGTTGAAAGTTTTAGAAACGAAATGGTGCGGGCTAATGAAACATCACAAAGAGTTTTATTGCAAACTGCAAAAGTAATTAAAGGTGAAAATACAGATATTAAGCTTATTGGAGATCAATAATGAATTTAACAATTGTTGTCGAAGACAAACTTGTACTAGTTGATGGAGTTCCTCAAGGAGATTTAGATTTTTCTAAATGTAATATTCCGCCTGATGTACATGCGTTGCAGTGGAAAGCTAATGTGGGATGGATTGAGTTTTTAGCAGACCATTTTCAGGCAGAGCCACAACCACACCCGCCAAATCAACCTATTACTGAACTTCCAGATTGGGCAAATAATTGTGTAGCAGTCCATGCCCAAAAAGTAGCGGAACAAGCCGCTATTGTGGCTAATGCTAGAGCTCCATTATCTCAACCTTTGTCAGTTGGAACTCAGAGTTTAAGTGCTGCAGCCGCATCTACTACAAATAAATCGGGGACATAAAATGGGCGTAGTTAAAATAGCCCCAGCGCATATTCTTACTTATGACGGCGCTACGCTAAATATTTTTCACGCTAATAAAGGTGAAGGACTGCCTAAACACAACCATTTATATTCTCATGCAACTATATGCATGTCTGGTTCATGCAAAGTAAGGGTTGAAGGTTTAGAAGTTGTAATGACTAAAGAAACACAGCCCATTAATTTAGCGCCTATAGAATGGCATGAAATTGAAGCTTTGGAAGATAACACCGTGTTTTGTAATATGTTTGGTGCAGGTAAGGTAACGTAATTATGTTTGGGATATCTGCTTTTGCTCAATCTCCTTTTGCTACTTTAGCAGGTAGTGGATATCTTTTTAGTGTTAATGAAAACCTAAACTCGAATGATTCAAGCACGCAGGCTTCTGCATTTTTAAATAGCATAACGGAGCCGTTTACAGTAACGGACAATAATTCGCAAGCGGCCATTCTTATTGAAATTATTTCAGAAGATTTTAGTCCGGCCGATTCTAATACACAACAAAGTGCTTTTTTACAGACTTTTGCTGAAAACTTAAATCTTGCAGATTCAGAATCTATAGCCGCCCAATTTGCCGTATCTGATACGGAAAACTTAAGTATTACTGATTCTAATAGCACTTATTTTGCTTTAACAGAAAGTAGAATAGAACCAGTTACGTCCGTGCAAGACTCTAATACTTCCCAATTTGCCTTTGTGCAAACACAAACAGAAGCATTTAATCTAGCTGATATAGAAACGATCGCTGCACAATTTAAATCCAGCATTACTGAAAATACTACGTTTGCTGATTTTAATACTCAAGTATTTGCTTTTATACAAAGCATTACCGAAAATGCTACATTAGCAGATGTAGAAACGGTTACTGCAATAATTTTTTATACGATTGTAGAAAACTTTAGTTCTGCTTCAGTTCAATCTATAGCCGCTCAATTTGCCCAGTCTGTTACAGAACGAGTTACCTCTGGAGATTCTAATTCTACACAGGTAGCATTTTTAGAGTCTATTACTGAAAATTTTAATTTATTGGATAAATTAATTACTACAGGTTGGATAACAGTTAATAATTCCCAAGCAATGAATTGGACTCAAATTAACGATTATCAAGCGTAAATTATGAACGACTATAAAATTGTAGATAATTTTTTATCGCCTGAAAAATTTGGCCAATTAAAAAACATTTTAGAAAGTGAAACTTTTGCTTGGTATTTAATTAAAAATGTTGGCGGCCCCTACGATACAAGCGACATTTATTTTATCCACACTTTTTTTAATGGCTATGCCCCACAGTCTAATTTATTTAATACAGTGCTTGGAATTTTTAGGGACAAATTAGAACCTAAATCCATAATTAGACTACGGGCCAATCTTTACCCACAAAAAGAAACTTTAATTGAACATGAAAAACACACAGATTTTGGGTTTTCCCATAAAAGCATGGTTTTTTATGTAAATACTAATGATGGGTTTACAAGGCTAGCCGATGGTACTAAAGTAATGTCTGTAGAAAACAGGGCGCTTTTATTTGATGCGGGGTCGTTGCACAACAGTACTAACTGTACGGACCAAAAATCCCGAATGGTACTAACAATTAATTATTTTTAATAGGTGAATTATGGCATCGCAATATACAACAAGTTTAAAAATCCAAGAAATTAATCCTGGAGAACAATCTGGTATTTGGGGTAATACTACCAATACTAACTGGACATTAATTGAGCAAGCTGTTGCTGGTGTACAGACTATTACGATGCTAAACGCCAACTATACTTTATCAAATCTTAATGGCGTACTTGATGAAGCTCGTAATATGGTGCTTAATGTTATTGGCACTAATTCAGCTATTTACCAAGTTGTTGCACCACTAGTACCTAAATTTTACGTAATTTCGAATAATACTACTGGTGGATATGCAATTACAATTGGTGCTGCTACGGGTTCTGTTATTACTATCCCTAATGGAACTACGGCGCAAGTTTATTGCGATGGGTCAACAGGTTTCTTTTCTGCTCAAACAGGGTCGGCCGGTAACTTTGCTGTAAATGGAAATCTTACTATAAGCGGCACCACGACTATGACTGGTGCGCTATCTGGTAGTACAGCCACATTTAGCGGCGCTATTTCTTCTGTATCTCCAAGTTTTACCGGTACCCCAACTGCCCCAACTGCGTCAGCTGGAACAAATACAACTCAGATTGCAACTACAGCTTTTGTTACACAAAATGCGGTTTTAACAGGCGCATTATTAATGTGGCCTACCGCTTCAGCCCCTACAGGCTATTTGTTATGTAATGGTTCAGCAGTATCTAGAACAACTTACTCTGCTTTGTACGCAGTAATTGGTACAACGTTTGGTTCTGGTGACGGTTCAAGTACGTTTAACTTACCAAATTATGTAGACAGAATGCCTATTGGTGTTGGCACAATTGCTACAGGTGTTGGTAGTTTTGGTGGTTCCGCAACAACTACATTATCTATTTCTAACTTACCTGCCCACAACCACGGAGTTAATGATCCGGGTCACTACCATACACCAAACTTGGCTAATGGTGGCGGTGGTTTTGGTAATGACTCAGCAAACTGGGTAAGTAATTCTCAGGGTAATACATCGTACAACGGCCCAGCACTTAATGCTGCCTATACAGGAATTACAACTCAAAACACAGGTTCTGGAGCTTCTATACAAACTATTTCTCCATATCTCGGCATTAATTTCATTATTAAAACTTAATGAAAGACATACTTAAGCAGCTTCTAACCGGAAAAGATAACCAAACATATGATTTGGGTAGAGTTACTTGGCTGCTTGGTTTTGTTGCTGTTATTGGTTTGGCTGGATATGAAGTAATGCATGGATCAGTTAATCTTAAAGAACTAGCTGAAGCCCTTGGGATTGTGTCTGGCGCTAGTGGTGCCAGCGTTATGATGAAAAAAGATACGGAGCCGCAGTAATGTGGATGCTACTAAGTGGGTACATTAATTACATCAAAATTGGACTGGCTGTGGGTCTTTGCGCTGCTTGTTTCTTTGGCGGTTTTCATATTGGTAATAGTAGATACTTGGAATACAAGGCAAACGTTGAATCAATCGCTAAAGCCCAAGAAGCCCATAACCAAGAAATCGAACAGCAACACCAACTAGTTAATAAAGGAATTCAAAATGAATACGAAGGTAAGCTTGCTGCTTTGCGCAATTTTTATGGCAGGATGCAGCTCAACCCCAGTAGCGGTTCAATGTCCGGCATTTCCCCAACCCCCAAAGGAACTGATGCAGAAACCGCCTACCCAATACTTGTTGGACAATGCGCTGAAACAACCCTCCAAGTAAACCTATGGCAGGAATGGGCTACAGAGAACGGGTTGATTAAATGAATAAAGAACAACTAGCTGCTTGGGTTACTTTAATTGCTACTTTTACCTTATGTGTAACTGTGGTATCTATGGTGAGCGTATTTATGATGGGGTTTTTTGACCCACAAGTAGATAACAACAAGTTATTTGAAATAGTTGGTCCCGCTTTTCAAACAATCGTAGGAGGCTTTATTGGTTTAATTACTGGTATTAAGATTGGAAGCGATAGTGAATGAACAGCAACTAACGGCATTGGGCATAGACCCAAAATGGCTTGACCCATTAAATCAAACTTTTGCCAAGTATGACATCAACACCCCCCTTCGCCAAGCAGCGTTTATAGGGCAGTGCCAACACGAGTCAAATAACTTTAAAGTATTAGAAGAAAACCTTCATTATTCAGCCAGTGCGCTTATGCGCATTTGGCCGAGCCGATTTACTAGCGATTTGGTGGCCCAAGCTTATGCAAATAACCCAGAAAAAATAGCCAATAAAGTTTATGCAGGTAGGATGGGTAATGGCGACGAAGAGTCAGGCGATGGGTGGAAATACCACGGACGGGGTCTTATTCAGCTAACTGGCAAAGAAAATTATGAGCGATGTGGAGAAGCACTTGGCGTTGTTTTTATTAGCGAACCACAGCTTTTGGCTATGCCTAATTATGCTTGTTTGTCTGCGGGGTGGTTCTGGGGGAAAAAAGGACTGAATGCCTTGGCTGACAGCAAGGATTACGATACAATGACTAAACGTATTAATGGCGGTTTACTCGGGCTTGACGACCGCAAGGCTAAAATTGCTAAAGCTATATCTATATTAGGGTAAACCATTAAATGAACAATCTGCAAGACTACATAAAAGTAATACCAAACGCAATTCCAAACGAATTGTGCGATGCTATTGTCTCAGAATATAAAGATTGCGCAGATTGGAAAGAAGCAGAAATAGAATTTGGTCTTAATAAAGACGTTAGAAATTGCAGAACTATTCTTTTATCTACACAAGAATTAATTTCAAGAAAACAACTTGACGGTGAAATTTTTAAATGTGTTACAAATTTAGTGTCTTTTTACCAAAACCAATTTCCACACTGGCATTCTAGATCAGATACTGGGTATGAATTACTAGAGTACAAAACTGGTGGTTTTTACAAAACCCATGTAGATTCATTTAAAGGCGCTACAAGATCGTTGTCTTGTTCTTTTATTTTAAATGATAATTTTGAAGGTGGCGAATTTTCTTTTTTTGATCGAATGTTAAATTATAAAGTAGAAAAAGGGTCAGCCATTATATTTCCAGCTAATTTTATGTATCCGCATGAAATTTTGCCGGTAATTTCTGGAACAAGATATTCGATTATTACTTGGTTACAATAATATGCCATTACAAAAACTACAATTTAGACCGGGTCTTAATCGAGAAGGTACCGACTATTCTAATGAAGGTGGTTGGTATGATGGAGATAAAGTTCGTTTTCGCTCTGGATTTCCTGAAAAAATTGGTGGTTGGACGCAACTTTCTCCTTATCAATATACAGGTGTAGCTCGTTCTATTTGGGTTTGGTCTGATGGCGATGCCGGTGTTGGGAATCAATATATTGGTGTAGGTACTAACTCTAAATATTATATTTATTTTGGCGGCATTTATAACGACATCACACCAATTGTACAAACCGATACATTAACTAACCCGTTTGCTACTACTTTAGGCTCTAAAAGCGTTGCAGTAACTGATGTATCTTACAGCCCAAATGTCGGGGATTATGTAACTTTTTCGGGCGCTTCAGCAGTAGGTGGTTTAACTATTAATGGAGATTACCAAGTAATTTCAGTAGTAAGCGCTACAAAATATACTATAAACGCTAGTTCAAACGCTTCAAGTACAACTACTGGTGGCGGCACAGTTACAGCTGCTTATGAATATCCATCTGGATTAACTGTTTATTCCATAGGTACTGGTTGGGGTTCTGGTCCTTGGGGTGGTACTCAAATTCAATCTAGTGTTTCTTTAGGTGTTAATCCACTTACAACTAGCAGCGGCAGCTCTGTAATAACAATATCCGAAGCAAGTCATGGGTTAACAACAGGTAATTGGGTAAAGTTTTCAGGGCTTACTGCAGTAGCTGGTATCTCAGCAACTATCCTTAATTCATATTATCAAGTCACTGTTACGGGTGTTAATTCTTACACTATAGATGTTTCTACGGTATTATCTACATTAACTGCAAATGCTTCAACAACTGGTGGCGGAAGTCTTGGCACAGTTATCCCACAACAAGGTTCTTATGGATGGGGTACAAGTTATTCTTCTGGTATTGGAGAACAATTACGTTTGTGGTCTAACGATAACTATGGGGCTGATCTTGTAATTGCCCCTCGTGGTGGCGCTATTTTTTATTGGCAAGATAGTGGAACTGTAAGTACACGTGCTCAATATTTAAGTAATTTAGCTAATACTACAACCGAGTTTACTGATTCTACGGTTAGCTTTAGTGGCAGTGCTACATCTATTACAGTATCTAGTGCTACGGCCCCTAGCGTTTACCCATACATGGTAATTACCGGTACTAATTTACCTGCAAATACTAAAGTAGCTTCAACATATATAACTGGAGCAACTACAGTACCGATTACAACTACAACAACGGGAGCTAGCTCAGGCAGTTATAGTTTTTCTTATGCTGGGGCATATGTTCCAAACGCAACATACCAAGTAATTGCGTCAGCTATTCAAGAATTTATTATTACTTTTGGTGCTAATTCGTACGTACCTAATAATGCTGCTACTTCATTTAATCCAATGCTTGTTCGATGGTCAGATCAAGGAAATGCTTATCAATGGATACCGCAATTAACTAATCAGTCAGGTGAATATTTACTAACAAACGGCTCTTATATTATGGGCGCCCGTGCAACCCGTCAAGAGATTCTAGTTTGGACTGATTCTTGCCTGTATTCTATGCAGTATTTAGGCGCTCCTTATGTTTGGGGCTTCCAAGTGTTAATGGATAACATTACAATAATGTCGCCTAACTCTATGATTACGATTAATAACGTAACTTACTGGATGGGTCGGGATCGTTTCTATATGTATTCGGGCCGTGTAGAAGTTTTACCTTGCTCGCTACGCCAGTATATTTTTAACGATATTAATGAAAATCAAGCTTATCAAGTATTTGCTGGTGCTAATGAGGCATTTAATGAGGTATGGTGGTTTTACGTGAGCGACTCTAGCGCAAGTACAGCTGTAGATAAATATGTGATTTACAACTACTTAGACCGAGTTTGGTACTATGGAACTATGGGGCGCACCGCTTGGATGCAAACAGGCACTCAACCGTATCCTATTGCCGCCGACTACAACCAAAGACTTTTGTACCATGAAGTTGGGTGTGACGATTTGTCGACTTCTGCAACCTTACCGATTGATGCATATGTACAAAGTTCTGATTTTGATATTGGCGATGGCCACAATTTTGGTTTTGTCTGGCGAATATTGCCTGACGTTAATTTTAACGGGTCTACTATTAATCAGCCCAGCGTTACGATGACGGTTAAACCTCGTCAAAACTCTGGTACTCCTTACGGTCAGGCCGACAACCCACAAGTTCAATCAGCACAAAACTATACTGTTGTACCACAATATACTATTCAGCAATTTGATGGTCAGGTATATACACGCCTTCGTGGTCGCCAAATGAGTTTTAGAATTGAATCAACTGGTATTGGAGTTGCTTGGCAGTTAGGTAGCCCTCGTATTGATATTAGACCAGATGGGCGCAGATAATGACTATTCCAGCTTACCAAAACTATAATGGCACGCCGCTAATACCTGCTCCGCCTAATTTATTAATTGCGCCAACTGATTACAGCCAACAGTACCAAGACCAGTTAAATAATGCTCTGCGCCTATATTTTACGCTTTTAAACAACTTTTCCCAGGCTTTAGCTATTCCTAATTACGGCGCTACTACCCAAAGACCGATAACAAAGCTTTTAATTGGGCAACAGTTTTTTGATACCACCTTAGGCTACCCTATTTGGTGGAATGGAACTAAATGGGTAAATGCTTCCGGAACGGGAGTTTAAATGATAAACTTGAACAAAATTACGAGGTGAGGCCTTATGGGACTACACAATACAGCACATTACCTAAAATCTAAGGGTCGGAACGACGATACTGAGCTCGTCCATATGACCAAAGGCGAGGTTCAAGCCCTTAAAGGTTTGGCTGCACGTCATGGTGGTTCTCTTACCACTAACCCAGAAACAGGCCTTCCAGAAGCAGGATTTTTAAGCTCTGTATTACCTATGGTGGCAGGTGTTGCTGCCGCTGCATTTGCCCCAGAATTGCTTCCTTTGATTGCCGGCGGTATTGGCGTTGCCGACTATGCTGCAACAGGCTCTCTTACTAAAGGCTTATTGGCTGGTCTGTCGGCTTATGGAGCTGGTGGTATTGGTGAAGGATTAACTACTGCGGGAGATGCTGCTTTAGCCAATGCTGGTGAAGATAGTATTGGGCAAATAGCTGGTGCTGGTGGTGCCGGCACTACCGCAAGTCCAGAAGAAATTCAACAAATTATACAAAATCAACCCAGTAATTTTTCTAAAATGGGTACTGGGCTATCCGCAGTGGCTCAAGCTCCAGGCCAGTTCTTAGCAAATAACGCTACCAATATAGCTATGGCAGGTGCTCCATTATTAATGGATACATTAGGTAGTAACCGTTCAACTATACCTGCTGCTACATCTACAACTACAAGTACAAACCCATTTGGTTTAAAAACTTTATCGCCTAATTTTCAAGGCACCTTTCCTGATCAGCCAACCCCAGCTTATCAAGCGCACTATCCAAATTACGTACAAACTCCATATAATGCGCAAACGGGTACCCCTAGAGTCCAGTCTCCTGGTGCAACAATATATGCGGCGGATGGCGGTTTAATGCAGTCTGGGCCGGCACAAACAAACTTTATGGGTCAAGATATGTACCCACAGAGCCAAATTCAGCGCTCTTATTACGCAACGCCAACTCAAATGCCTACATCTGCACAGCAAACTATGGCTGATTACGAGCCAAAAACTAACCCATTAACTGGTGAATTAACTGCAAATATGCGTGAAGGTGGTATTGCTTCTTATTCTGGTAAATATGGCAGCGTTGTGGCTATGAATGAAGCTACACAATATTTAGAAAATTTATATGGCCATCGCCCAATTATGTCTACACCTTCTGCAGATGTAGGTATTTACCAAGATACTGATCCAAACACTCGTAATTTAAGTCCATATGAAGCGGCTTTATATCGTATAAAACAAAAAGCCTCGGCTGCTGGTTTAGGTAAAGATGCTGTTAATTTACCTTCAGCTTCAAGCACTTACGGCAAAATCAACGTTGATTCTACTCCTGATACTACTGATATGGCTTCTGGTGGTATTACAAGTCTAGGTAGCTACGCTGCTGGCGGAAATCCAAGATTATTAAAAGGTCCTGGAGATGGCATGAGCGACTCTATTCCTGCTAATATTGGGGGTAAACAACCAGCTCGTTTGGCCGACGGCGAATTTGTAGTGCCTGCTGATGTAGTAAGTCATTTAGGTAATGGTTCAACTGATGCTGGCGCTAAAAAGCTATATACCATGATGGACAATATCCGTCGTGCACGTACTGGAAAGAAGAAACAAGCACCTGCGGTAAAGGCGGATAAATATCTACCAAAATGACAACACTTGTATACGCAGATGTAGATGGGTTTGCAGTTTTAAATGAGATGGATGAGTTATTTCCAGCTCATTATGAAGAGTTATGTGTAACAAAAGAATTTGATTACGAGCCTGATTACGACGCTTACAAGCGTATGGCAGAAGCAGGAATGTTGCGGTGCATTACTTGTAGGGCAGATGGTGAATTAATTGGTTATATTGTATTTTTTATAACTCCACATTTGCATTACAAATCTTGTATAACTGCAATGGAAGATATTTATTTTGTGCGAAAAGATTATCGCAAGGGTAGGGTAGGAATTAAACTTTTTCAATATGCTGAAAAAGTCTTAAAAGAACGTGGTGTACAACGAATTGTTATGCATACTAAAGTGCATTTAGACAATTCACGGTTGTTTGAGTATTTGGGCTACAAAATGACAGACAAAGTATTTACTAAGATGATAGGAAATTAATATGGGCGGCGGACCATCTCCAGCACCGGCACCAGCACAAGCGGCGCCAACACAAACAACAGTCCAGAATACTAATATTCCGGATTATGCACAACCGTATGTAAGTAATATGCTTAACGCCACGCAGGCGCAGCTATTTAATTTAGACTCAAATGGGCAAATTTCTGGTTTTAAACCATATACCCCCTATAGTAATAATCCGGCCGATTATGTAGCTGGATTTTCTCCATTGCAACAACAGGCACAATCATCTGCTGCTAACTTACAAATGCCTGGTCAATATGGTGCTGCTACCGGTATGGCTGGTGCTAGTGGTTTGGGTTCATTAGGTGTTGCAGGGCAAGCAAGCCAAGCAGGACAAAACTTACAAAATACACTGACTAACCCTGGCAGTATGGCGCAGTACATGAATCCATACTTACAAAATACATTAGCTCCAGCAGAGCAGTTATTAAACCAACAGTATGGCATGCAAAGCGCTCAACAACAAGGTGCTGCTACCCAACAGGGTGCTTTTGGTGGATCCCGTAATGCGTTAATGCAAGGATTAAATGAGCAAAATCGTATGCTTGCGCAAAACCAATTAGTTGGTAATGCCTATAACCAAGCTTATCAAAATGCTCAGCAACAAGCCACAAACGTAGCTAACGTTGGTTTACAAGGACAACAAACTGCTATACAAGGTCTTGGACAAGCTAATACTGCAGCTGGTAATTTAGCCGGTATTGGTGGACAACAGCTTTCTGCTCAGCAAGGCATTATTGGTACACAAGCACAACAAGGTGCAACGGAACAAGCTAATCAACAGCAAATTATTAATCAAGCTATTCAAAACTATGCTACTGCGCAGCAATATCCATTGCTCCAGCTAGGCACAATGTCTAATATGTTGCGTGGCTTACCAATGCAGTCTGCTACTACGTCTATATACCAAGCTCAGCCGACTGCTACCCAACAAGCTATTGGCCTTGGCGGAACTGCTGCAGCCCTCGGCGCTGCATTTGGCTCTGGTACTGGTAAAAAAGAGGGCGGTATTATTGCTATGCGTAAAGGCGGTAAAGTACCAGGATTTAAATATGGTGCTGTTATTAACGATGAGCAGTTACAATCAGATGCCCGCCAATTAGGTGCAGCTCAAGGACAACCTGGCCAGCCAAGCCCATTACAACAACGTATTAATGACCCACAAGTTAACGCTAATGAGCGTATGATTTTCCAAGGTGTTCAGGCCGACCAGAATCGTTTACGCCAAAACCCTGGCGCAGCTCAAGCTTTGATGCAAGCTGCTCAGCCACCACAACCACAACAACTAGATCCAAGAATGATGGAGCAAGCCCGTATGTCTGGTCTCGGTGCTGCAGGTGGTCCAGCGTTTAATTCTCAAGGTTTTGCTGGTGGCGGCATTATTGCTTTTGCTGATGAGGGTTTAGTTCCTGAACCAAAAGTACCTGCAAATCCAACCAATCCAGAAGAAGCTGCTTTATTAAGGGCCTCTATGATGGCTAAACGTGGTTTTGGACCTGGCCCAACAGAAGCTGAACAGGCTTATGCCGAACAATTAAAAGGCCGTGGTAGCGATGCATCACGTAATCGTGAACTTGCTTTAGCTATTGCTCAAGGTTTTGCTAAAGTCGGCACTACTCCAGCGCCTGGTGGTTTAATGCAGGCTCTTAATATGGGTGCTCAAACAGCTATTCCAGGTATTGCTAAAGCATATGAAGCACAAGAGGCGGCTAAAGATGCTGCTTCTAAGGCTTCTGCTGACCTGTCTTCTGCGCAACGTAAATTTGCTGCTGGTGATGTTGATGAGGCATTTAAAGATTACAGCGACTACATGAAAAATAAAACGGCAAAAGACGTCGCAAACATTCATGCGTCTGTTGCTGGTGCAACTGCTAGAGAAAGTGCAGAACTAATTAAAAAATTAGAATCTCAAGGCTATTCAACCGCAGATGCAATTGGTATTGTAAAAGGCTATGGCAACAGAGCGGATGCAAATAAACTTGCTGCTATTAGATATGCTGACGCTGCTTTAGGTAATGACTTGGATTACATGAAAATTAAAGATCCACAGAAAAAAGCTGAGTACAGACAAAATAAGATTAAAGAGTATATGGAAACTTTAGGTGGTGGTAATGCGCAAGCTGCCCCAGCACCACAAGCTGCTCCAGCACCACAAGGAGCACCAATGCCAACTAGCGCTGCCGATGCAGTAAAAGGTAAAGTATATAATACTTCCAGAGGCCCTGCTGTTTGGGACGGTAAACAATTTAATCCGGTATAAAAATGGCAGATAGCTTTTCGTTTGAAGAAGCACTAACGCCCAAAGAAGAAAAATCAGAAGCTAAACAAAAGCCAACTGGTTTTTCTTTTGAGGAAGCTGCTAAACCCGTAGAAAGACCTACTGGTGGTTTTTCTTTTGAAGACGCTGCTCTTAAACCAGACGAATTGGGTAGATATATTGCTCGTTCTGAAGAACGTGGTCGTAAGCCAGAAGATGTTGGCTTTTTAGAGTCTATTCCTGCAGCTGCTAAACGTGGTATTGAATCTTTAGGCGATGTTGCTTCTGGTCTTGGATTAGCTAAGACTGCATTAACTGGTACTGAAGAAGAAACCAGGGCTAAGATGCAGGCAATCAAAGCCGACCAGAATAAACCAGAAGAAAAGCCAGGTATGACTGTGGCGGACTTTGAGCGTATATATAAAGAAAAAGGTTTTTTAGAAGCTGCTAAAGAAGCGCCTAAGTATATTGTCGAGCAATTTCTGCAAAGCGCACCTCAGATGGCCGGTCCTTTGGCTGCTGGTGCAGTGGCTACCCCATTTTTAACACCAGTCGGCGGTGCTTTAGTCGGTATGGGTGCCTATGGTATACAGCAGTTTGGTAACTTTTTGGTTCGCCAAGCCCAAGAAAAAGACGACCCAAAACAATTAGAAATAGCTAAAGCAGCCGCAACTGCGATTGGTACTGCTCCTATCGGGTATTTTGCCGACCGGTTTACTTTTGGATTAGGCAGTATTGAGAAAAACGCCGGTAAAGAAATTATTGCTGAATTAGCTAAGCGCCGTGCAGCTGGTGAGGTAGGTATTGGGGCCGTAGGTAAAGAAGTAGCTAAACGTGCAGCAATTGGTGCGACAGAAGGTGTTATTGCAGAAGCTCCAACTGAAGTATTGGAACAAGCGGCCGAGCGTTATCAAGCAGGATTAAGCTTGACTGATGACAAAGCTATGCAAGAATATAAGGAAGCATTCTTTGGTGCTGCCGCCGCAGGTGGTGGTATTGGTGGTGTAGCAGGTGGGGCTGGGGCATATGGTGGATACCGTAGAGATTTACGAGAAGCAAAAACTACTGAAGCCCCTGCAGGGCGTAATGCTTTTACTGAGGCAACTGAATATGATAATACTAGAGCTATCCCCGGAGGCGGTGAGCCTGGCGTTTCTATGCCTGGAGAACAAGGCGGAGCCGAGCCAAGAGTTGAAAGAGTTACCGATAGAGGCTTGGGAGGAACTGAGCTTCCTGCTGGCAGAACTGCAGTACGAGAAGAAGAACTCGACAATCAACTAGCCGACCTTGACAAAAAGATAACTGATACTCGTGGATATATTAAAGATATCAGTGAAGTAGACCCTAGCGATGAGCGTGTTGTGCAAGCACAAGAACATTTAGGCCAGTTAGAGACTGAAGCCAAGGCATTACGCCAAGCTCGTACAGAACTTAGTACCGAAGAAACTCCAAAAATTCAAGTAGTCGGTGCACGCAAGCCTGAGCAGATGGGTTTAGATTTTAATGCGCCCGAACAAACACAAGAAGAAATGACCGTTCCTGCTAAAGAAGCGGGCATGAAGTTAGAACAAGAAGGCAAGCTACCAGAGATGGCAGCGCCTGAACCTATTGAAGAGCCAGAAACAGCCCGCATGGGGTTGGTTGGTGATGAAGCTGCTCCTATGGCTCCGCTTACAAGCTTTTTCAATAGCATTAAATTTGCGTCTGCAAATCCAGGCGAAGCTGTTAAGTATCGCAATGAAGTTAATTTATTTTTAGATGACGTAGCTGAATTTCTTGGTGGTAAAACACCCAGACAAGTTAGTCGCTACAAAGAAAAAGAAGGTCCAGAACCTGTGCCACCTACTGGTCCAGATG
>Ga0208618_1000478_pt1 | contig 18305 bp, 15 predicted proteins | sample CryBogCBE18Jul08_FD_184585 | JGI IMG/M metagenome (GOLD analysis project Ga0208618, IMG submission 184585) | Freshwater microbial communities from Crystal Bog, Wisconsin, USA - CBE18Jul08 (SPAdes) | ecosystem: Environmental > Aquatic > Freshwater > Lake | place: Crystal Bog, Wisconsin, USA...
GTTTGGTGCCCAGGAAGGGACTCGAACCCCCACGATGTTACTCGCTAGTACCTGAAACTAGTGCGTCTACCAATTCCGCCACCTGGGCAGTTCAGGAAAAGAGGGTGATTCTATCAAAAACTTTGCACATTCTGGCGCAGGCTCGTCAGAAGAAATTTCCGGAACCGTTCAAGGGCACAGAGATGGCCATGGATTTGTTTTAAGGGACGATGGGCAATCCGACATCTATCTCCCCCCCAATGAAATGCGTGCCGTATTGCACAAAGATCACATTAAAGTTCGCATCACACGACTTGACAAGAGAGGGCGTCCAGAGGGGAGAGTGATAGAGATCATAGAGCGGCCAAAGCATCCCTTGATTGGTCGTCTTTTACAAGAGGGTGGGGTATGGCTTGTTGCCCCTGAGGACAAACGTTACGGCCAAGATGTATTGATCCCTAAGGGGGCAACGGGCCAAGCCAAGCCTGGACAGGTCGTTGTGACTGAGCTTACAGAGCCTCCTAGTCTTTACGGACAACCAGTTGGTCGAGTAGTCGAAGTTCTCGGGGAGATGGACGACCCGGGTATGGAGATAGAGATCGCAGTTAGAAAGTATTCTGTACCTCACGAATTCTCACAGGCTTGTTTGACGCTTGCTAAAACACTACCCGAGAAAGTCAGGCCCGTAGACCGAGCGGACCGAGTGGATCTAACAGATATCCCGTTAATTACTATCGACGGCGAGGATGCTAGAGATTTTGACGATGCTGTTTACTGCACCCCAGCCAAGGTAGGCCGCAGTAAAGGATGGCGGTTGTTGGTTGCCATTGCTGACGTAAGCCATTACGTAGAGACTGGAAGCGCAATTGATGTAGATGCTTATGACCGAGCAACTAGCGTTTATTTCCCAAGGCGAGTCATCCCAATGCTGCCTGAGAAACTCTCTAATGAGCTTTGCTCTCTAAAACCAGATGTAGAACGTTTATGTATGGTCTGTGACATGCTTATAACTGGTGACGGGAAAATTTATGCTTACCAGTTTTATCCTGCCTTGATGTTTAGTCATGCACGTATGACTTATACAGAGGTAGCCTCTATCCTGAGCAATACACGTGGCCCAGAGGCGGTGAGACGTAAGGAACGGATACCTGAGTTGATGAATTTGTATGATGTTTATAGAGCGTTGCTTAAAGAGCGTCAAACCAGGGGAGCAATTGATTTTGAAACGACTGAGACTCAAATTATTTGCGATGACTCAGGCAGAATTGAAAAGATTATTCCTCGTGAAAGAACTGAAGCTCACCGTTTGATCGAAGAGTCTATGTTAGCCGCCAACGTTTGTAGTGCTGAGTATCTATTGCAAGGGAAACAACCGGCTCTTTACCGTGTCCATGAGGGACCTACGCCTGAGAAAAGAGAAACTCTAAAAGCCTATTTAAAAGCGATTGGGGTGAATATGAGCCTCACTGAGGATCCTGCCCCGAAAGAGTTTCAAGCGATCGCACAAGCCACAAAAGACAGACCCGACGCTCAGCAAATTCATTCAATGCTCCTGCGCTCAATGCAGCAAGCCATTTATACTCCCTTTAACAGCGGACATTTCGGTTTGGCTTACGAGGGCTACACCCACTTTACAAGTCCAATCAGAAGGTATCCTGATCTTTTGGTTCACCGAGCTATTAAAGCAAAGTTACTGGGGAAGACTTATCAACTACCGCAGCTCCCAATCCCCGGAGAGGCACACGCAAAGCTTGCAAGGCGTTTGGCTGTAAACAATGCTAAGAATAAAACACAGTCTAAAACTCCTAAGAAACCAAGTCCCGAGCTTCAAGCCTGGGAGGCAGCAGGTTTACACTGCAGTGCCAATGAGCGCCGGGCAGACGAAGCAAGTAGAGATGTCGAGGCGTGGCTCAAATGTAAATACATGCGCGAACATTTGGGAGAGGAGTTTGGTGGGGTTGTAACTTCAATTGCTGGCTTCGGGGTTTTTGTCACCCTAGATTTGATGTATGTTGAAGGAATGATTCACATAACCGAGTTGGGTGGAGAGTACTTCAACTTTGATGAGGTCCGTCAAGAGCTAAGAGGCGAACGTACTGGGATCAGATATGCCATTGGAACCAAGGTAAGGGTTCAAGTCTCTAGGGTTGATTTAGACGGCAGAAAAATTGACTTTAGATTGGTGAGATCTGATTTGGATAGGCTCAGCAGTCAAGTAAACGCAAAAGCAGGATTCGGTAAAAAGAAGACTGAATTTACTGATTCAACTTCTAGATCAAAAAAATCTAAATCCAAATCAAAATTAAAACCAACAAAAGTTGAAACTGTTGTTGCACCTGAGGGCTCAGCAGCTAAAACGGTGGCTTCTAAAGCAGGGGCCAAGAAAAGTTTGAAACAAGTTCTTCAAACGGCTGTTGCTGCTAAATCAGCACAAAAGAAAAAAGGTCGAAAGCCTTATAGAATGAATTAATGTGTTTAAAAATAAATAGTATAGGAGATATCTAATGAGTAGTTCAAAAATCGCGATCGTGACTGGGGCAGGTTCAGGTGTTGGCAAAGCTACTGCTAACGCTCTTATGAAGGTTGGTTACAGAGTGGCTTTAGTAGGAAGACGTGTAGAGATGTTGAAAGAGGTTTTTGACGCGGCCCCTAAGGGACAAGCCCTGTGTGTTCCTACCGATGTATCGGACCCAGTCGCTGTTAAGGCCTTATTTGACACAGTTGTTAAAGAATGGGGGCGTGTAGATTTGTTATTCAACAATGCAGGTGTGGGTGCACCTGGTGTCCCCTTGGAGGAGCTCACAGTTGAGCAGTGGACAAACGTTGTCAACATCAACTTAAATGGAATGTTTTACTGTTTGCAACAGGCCTTTAGAGTTATGAAATCCCAAAGCCCTAAGGGCGGACGTATTATCAACAACGGCTCCATTTCTGCGCACGCACCGCGTCCTAACTCAATTGCATACACTGCAACTAAACATGCAGTCACAGGACTTACAAAGACAGCCTCACTTGATGGACGTCATTTTGATATTGCTGTTGGACAAATTGACATTGGTAACGCTGGTACTCCAATGGCTCAGCGTATGGCCTCTGGAGTACCTCAGGCGAACGGTCAAATCGCACCTGAGCCTTTAATGGATGTTGATTTTGTTGGTCAGTCGGTGGTTTACATGGACAGCTTACCTCTAGAGGCCAATGTGCTTTTCCACACAATTATGGCGACCAAGATGCCCTTTGTTGGAAGAGGATAGAAACTGAACTTTTAATGAAGTTCCAGTGTGAAGCCAAGAGTCTAAATTAGACCAATTCAGACTCTTGGGTAAGTTACCTCTTCACTTAAGTACTCAGCATTGAAACTTCTTTGGTTGCCCCAATCGTCAGCCACTTTGCCATGTATAAATACTGCCTGGCATGCACTTTCCCACTGCTCTTTGCTTTGTGTCCAAAGTGAGCCAATCATTCCAGCAAGTACGTCTCCTGTGCCCGCACTAGAAAGCAATGCATTGCCAGTTGGATTAATGCATATTTTGTATGACCGTGTATTACGATCATCAACTATATTTTCTGATGCTATGACTGTTCCTGCGCCTTTAAGAACGACTAGGCATTTGAATTTGCTAACGATTGCTTTAGCGACCTCGATACGGTTTGACTGTACATGTTGAACATGTATTTTTAAAAGCCTAGCCGCCTCAAGGGGGTGAGGAGTCAAAACAGTAGTCATGTCTAGACTAGCTCTTTTAATTAAAGCTTCTTGTAAAGATGTATCTGAGGCAATTGCATTTATAGCATCTGCATCGAGGACTAACTGCTTAGAGTATTGAAGCAAATGGTTTAGACATGACTTGACAGTGTCCCCACCCCCGCAACCGCAAACTACAGTGTTTGAGGTTAACTCCATGTTTTGAATATGATTTAAATCACGCGTCATTAATGCTGGATTTATACGAAATGAATGTGGTTGTGGATCGAGTAAACAAAGGTACACCCGACCAGCGCCCATATTGAGGGCGCTTGTGGCTGCCAAAATAGCCGCACCTTGCATTCCATTAGCACCCCCAATAACTACCACATCAGAGTATGCGCCTTTGTGGGAGTCATGTAATCTTTTATGAGCTGAGGGAAGAGAATTAAGATAGAAAATTTCTTCATTCTTGAAACTGGTTTCGACCCTATCATCCCCAGATAAAGACTCAAGCCATATTTCACCTGAAAAATCTTTACCTGTATGAGTAAATAGTCCTGCCTTTAGGCCAATGAATGTCAAGGTGTATCGAATCTGATTTGTATTTAAACCCTGTTTAGTTATCTCCTTATGGGTAGGTTTGACAGAGCTCATAACACCTGTCTCAGGGCTTAATCCTGAGGGGACGTCAACGCAAATAACGGGTGAGGGCGAGAGTTGCATCAAACAAAGCCAATCGGCCATATCACCTTCAATTGATCTGGTTTGATTTGTAGTTGAGGAGTTGGGCAGAGTACGAACTGTTTGTTTTAAAGCTTCATCTGAGGAAACTGACACCTTCAAAAAATCATGACCTGCAACTCTCCCAACACCAATACCTAATAAGGCGTCAACTGCTAGATCCCAATGCTGGGGAGGGGCTGCTTTGATCTCAATCCCGTTATTCAGCGCTTTACGTAAGGCATCGGTGTGATCAAATGATTGCTCATTTTCATCCGAGTTTTTAGAGTTGAACTTTTCTGAATTTCCCCTTATCAGGGTAACGTAAGGATTTCTGCCTAGTTTTTTAAGTTCAACCGCAGCAATCAGTCCATCCCCACCGTTATTGCCTGGACCACAGGCGATCCATATTGTTTTTGCATTTGGTGCGATCGCTATGCAAAATTTTGCTAAAGCCAAACCAGCAGACTCCATTAAGCTTGGCGTGTCTTTTGGTAATTTATTTTGTAGGAACTTTTCTGAAGCCCTAATTTCTGCAGTGCTTAGAATTGGCCATTGTTTGTTCGGTGTAATCCTGAGCATATTAAGGGTTAGTTATTGTTGTTTCTTTTAACCTACTCGAGTCTGGAGATTCCAAATCCTACTAAATTGATACCAGGCAACTCATTGTTAATTAAATTGGCAAGTGCCCTTGCCGCTCCACAACTTAGAGTCCACCCACCGGCGCCGTGACCAACGTTTAGCCAAACTCCAGGTACTTTAGTGCTCCCAATAATCGGAACCCCCTCAGGTAGGCTTGCTCTGGCCCCGCACCACTCTTGAACGCTCTCTGAGGTTCTGGCGCCACCAGGAAACCAGTCATTCAATACCTTATAAAGCGAGTTAAATGCCCCCTTCAAAGGAGTTTTTGTTGAACCCCCTAATTGAGAAATGCCTGAGACTCTAATTCTTTGCCCCATTTTTGATATTGTTACTTTGTACTTATCATCCATCACTGCGCTTTGGGGGGCATCAATAGGCTCTCGAACGGAAGCTGAGAGGGTGTAGCCATAGACTGGTATCAAGGGAATTTTGATGCCAAGAGATGAAATCAATTCTGCACTATAGGTCCCTGCGCAAACAACGACTTCATCAAATTGCATTGAGCTGTCTTGAGTTTCAAGCTGTGTCGGTCGTTTGAGAGACAGGGGTTTTACTTTTGCGTTTAAAACAAATTTAACGCCCATGCGCTCACATTCATCCTTTAATTGAAGGGCATATTGCCTGCAATTGGCAACTCCGTCCTCTGAAAAGTAAAGCGCTCCTGCCAGCGGGGTCTCTGTATTTAATGCGGGCTCAATTGCCCTTGCTTGCTCAACAGTGATTTCGGAAAAAGGAACCCCCATCTCTTTGTATATTTGCAAGTTGGTTTGATAACTCTTTAGTTGCTCAGTGCTTCGAAAAAGCACCATGAAACCACGCGTGCTTTCATAATCAAGGTTTAGTCGTTTTGTAGTATCTTTTAGTACTTCTTGGCTAAAAGCCGCTAAGCCGTGGAGTTGGCTTCTGTGGGACAGATAGCTGTCCATCTTGCAGGACGCTCGCCATTTTGATATCCAGGCGATCTCTTTTTTGCCAATCCCCCCGAATCTTATAGGGGAGTGTTCAGCAAATAGCTGGTTAAGAAATACCCTTGGGAGCCCAGGCGCTGTCCAAGGCGAAATAAAGCTTGGACTGAAAATGGATCCATTTGCAAAACTTGCTTCTTCAGCGCATGCACTATTTTGGTCAAAAATGGTGACGCTATGCCCCTTAGAGGCTATCTCATAAGCTGTTGTAATTCCAACGATACCTGCTCCAATAACTGCAATTTTCTTCATGTCTTTAGCCCGGTACTATATTGGGAGTGTCTTGGGGTGGATAAATTAGATGGCATATGTTATAATCTTGTGGTTCAAGATAGTAGATTTAGGTGTTTACCTGTATACATTATCATTGAAACATTCGCAAACCAATCCTTACAAGGTGTCAACGAAGTTGGATTTTTGATCTTAACTGATTTGATGATGGATTGGATTTTAGAAACAACCTTTAAAGAGATTAATTATGTCAGTAACTATGCGTGAAATGTTAGAAGCGGGTGTCCACTTTGGGCACCAAACACGTTTCTGGAATCCAAAGATGGCCCCCTACATCTTTGGTCATCGCAACAAAATCCATATTGTCAATTTAGAAAAGACATTGCCCTTGTTCCAAGAGGCGATCAAGTTTGCTAAACAATTGTCCGCTAACCGTGGGACTATCTTGATGGTAGGTACAAAGCGACAAGCTAGAGAATTAATTGCAACTGAAGCCAAGCGTGCGGGCGTTCCTTTTGTTAACCAACGTTGGTTGGGCGGTATGTTGACCAACTTCAAGACCGTCAAGACTTCAATCAAGCGTCTCAAAGAAATGAAGGCGCAACAAGAAGCTGGTTTAGATGCAATGTCTAAAAAAGAACAACTTACTTTCACCCGTGAAATTGAGAAGTTGGAAAAAGACATTGGCGGTATTCAAGACATGGCTACCTTGCCAGATGCTATTTTTGTCATAGATGTGGGTTACCATAAAATCGCAATCGCTGAGGCCAAAAAGCTCGGTATTCCTTTGATTGGAGTCGTTGACACTAACCACTCACCTGAGGGAATTGACTACATCATTCCTGGTAACGATGACTCCTCTAAGGCTGTGACGCTTTACGCTCGTGGAATCGCAGATGCGATATTGGAAGGTCGTGCCAATGCTGTTAACGAAGTAGTTAAAGCGGTACAGGCTGAAGGTGAAGATGAATTCGTTGAGGTTGGAGGAGAAGACGCTACTGCAGCGTAATTTCTCAACGCTCACCCAAAGGGGCTTAGGGCCCCTTTTTTACAACTACTGAATTGAAAATGGAGAATTGAATATGGCTGCAATTACAGCGAGCATGGTCGCCGAGCTAAGAGGAAAAACTGATGCACCAATGATGGAGTGCAAGAAAGCATTGACTGAGGCCGATGGAGATATGGCCAAAGCTGAGGAGCTATTAAGGGTTAAATTGGGTAGCAAGGCTGGCAAAGCTGCTTCTCGCGTTACATCAGAAGGCGTGGTTGCTCAATTTATCGAAAATGATAAAGTCGGCGCATTGATTGAAGTGAACTGTGAAACAGATTTCGTTACCAAAAACGATAGCTTCTTAGCTATTGCAAATGCTGCTGCGAAACTGGTTGCGCTTCACAACCCCTCGAACGTTGAAGAGTTGGGCGCATTGGCTTACGAGCAAGACGGTTTTGGTCCTACTTTGGAAGACGTCCGAAAAGGGCTAATTGGTAAGATTGGTGAGAACATGAGTTTTCGTCGTTTCAAACGTTTCTCAAATGGTCATGCTTTGACTTCCTACCTTCACGGTACCAGAATTGGTGTAATGATCGAGTTCGAGGGTGCAGAGACTGCTGCCCGCGATACGGCAATGCATGTGGCTGCGATGAAGCCCGTGTCTTTAACAAGCGCTGACGTTCCAGAAGAGTTCATTGCTCGCGAAAGGTCAGTTGCGACTGCTAAGGCGGCTGAATCTGGTAAGCCTGCGGAAATTGCAGCTAAGATGATCGAAGGTTCCGTTCAAAAGTATCTCAAAGAGGTATCACTTTTTGATCAACCTTTTGTTAAAAACGATAAACAGACGGTTGAACAAATGCTTAAGGCTGCTCAAACCAAAGTGCATTCATTCACACTTTATGTTGTGGGCGAAGGTATTGAGAAAAAGGTAGATGATTTTGCCGCTGAAGTGGCGGCTCAGGTCGCTGCCGCAAAGCAATCGGCTTAATATAAAAAGGAGACTTCGGTCTCCTTTTTTTTGAACAAAACATCCTCAAAACGTCAAACTTCATTCTTAGGAGAAAAATCCATGACCCAAAATCAAGCAACTCTAAAACCAGCTCACAAACGTATTTTATTAAAGCTCTCTGGTGAAGCGTTGATGGGGGATGATGCTTTTGGGATCAATCGTGACACTATAGTTCGTGTTGTAGATGAGGTTGCTGAAATTATCCACATGGGGGTTGAAGTTGCAGTTGTGATTGGAGGGGGTAATATTTTTAGAGGGGTTGCTGGGGGCTCTGTCGGTATGGACCGTGCAACTGCAGACTACATGGGAATGCTTGCAACAGTGATGAATGCACTTGCATTGGCTGACACTATGAATAAGGCCGGTCTGACCGCTAGGGTCATGTCCGCAATTGGTATTGAGCAAGTTGTCGAGCCCTATGTGAGACCCAAGGCACTGCAGTATCTAGAGGAGGGTAAGGTGGTGATTTTTGCTGCCGGTACGGGTAACCCATTCTTCACCACAGACACCGCAGCCGCTCTAAGGGGGGCGGAGATAGGTGCAGAGATGGTCTTAAAAGCTACCAAGGTCGACGGAGTGTATACAGCAGATCCCAAAAAGGATCCCAAGGCGACCAGATACAACAATCTTACCTTTGATGAGGCCATCAAAAATAATCTTGGCATCATGGATGCCACTGCATTTGCCCTATGTCGTGATCAGCGCTTACCAATTAAGGTGTTCTCAATCTTCAAGAGCGGCGCATTAAAGCGTGTTGTGATGGGCGAGGATGAGGGTACGTTGGTTCATGCTTAAGCCGATCGAATGAAGTTCTTCTTAAAGCACCCTTTTCTTTAGGAGTGCACCTAATCAGGAGATAATATCACCCTGAAGATTTGAGCTCTAATTTAGGAGCTCCTGTTTGTTTAATTCAAATAAAAAACCAGAATGATCATTTAGATTGCTGGGACTAGGCCATTTAAGTAGGAGATGAGTATGACTATCGCAGAAATTAAGAGTACAACTGAGACGAAAATGAATCAATCCATTGAGGCTTTTCGTCAAAATTTAGCCAAAATCCGAACTGGTCGGGCTACTCCGACTTTGCTTGACTCTGTGATGGTGGATTACTATGGCAATATGACCCCACTCAATCAAGTTGCTAATGTTACTGTTCTTGACTCAAGAACATTGAGCGTTCAGCCCTGGGAAAAGGGGATGGGTGCAAAGGTTGAGAAAGCAATTCGTGAAAGTGATTTGGGTTTAAATCCCGCTACCATGGGGGAATTGATTCGAGTTCCTTTGCCTGCAATGTCAGAGGAAAGAAGACGCGAGATGACAAAAGTTGTTAAAAATGAAGGCGAAAATGCCAAGATCGCAATCCGAAATTTGCGAAGAGATGCCAATGAGAGCGTTAAAAAATTAGTAAAAGAAAAAGAGGCTTCAGAGGATGATCAAAAACGTGCTGAAGCAGAGATTCAAAAAATTACAGATAAACACATTCAGGATGTGGACAAAATGGTTGTGGCTAAAGACCAAGAGTTGATGGCTGTGTGATGATCAATTTTTGATTTTTTTAAATACTTTTTTCAATTCATTCAACCTCAATATTAGCTACTTTGTTTAGCACTTCCTCTTTAATCACCAATGCTTAAACAACGTGTAATCACAGCGCTTGCGTTGATGTGCGTATTGGTCCCCGCTCTTCTCTCGGATAGCCAAGTGCCCATGACAATTTTGTCTTTGACATTATGCGCCGTAGGAACTTGGGAGTGGGGAAGACTTAATGGTCTGAGCTTCACTGGTTCAGGTGTTTTGGGCGGTGTTTGCTCTCTCATGTGTGCAGCTTCTTGGCACTATGAAATCCTTCTTGTCCCTAACTATTATTTTTGGCTGATCTGTACCGCTCTATGGGTATTGGTAGCTAGTGCACTATTAAGGCTCGGTCCCACCCGGTGGTTAAATATTTACTTACCCCTAAGGCTAGTTGCAGGGGTATGGGCTTTGTTCATAACTTGGCTTGCCATATACCAAGCAAAGGCAATGAGTATTAATTTTTTATTGTCAATATTTGCCTTGGTTTGGATGGCTGATATTGGAGCCTACTTTTTCGGAAGAGCCTTTGGGCGCAGAAAACTAGCGGTCAATATAAGCCCAGGAAAAAGTTGGGAGGGAGTTTGGGGGGGAGTTTTTGCAGTTATTTTGCTATCTTGGGTATGGGTTTTGATTGATCAGTCTCGTTTAGGCATCACTGATTTTTCTGAAATTCCAAACCAAATCATGCTCGAACAGCTCAGTCTATTTAGTTTGCTGGGGCGCAAAGGCCTATTCATACAAATACTTGCTTTGATTTTTATGGTCTCCATGAGTGTTGTTGGCGATTTACTTGAGTCACTGGTTAAAAGAAGTGTGGGTGCAAAAGATAGTAGCAAACTCTTGCCAGGACATGGTGGTGTTTTAGATCGAATTGATGCGCTACTTCCGTCGCTGCCCATTGCTATGTTTTGGAGTCTAATTTGAACTCTCAATCATTTTTTTTAGGCTTAAATTTAAAAAAATCTAAGAATAAAAGTCAAGAAAAGTCGTTCCTTGCTCTAGATTTAAACTATGTACCTGGTCTAGGTATTGTTCATTTTTGGAGAGTTTCAAAATGAGCCAAATTCATGGAGCAAGGAGTACGAAACTTCAAACCCTAACGGTTTTAGGTTCTACAGGATCAATTGGCACAAGCACCTTAGAAGTAGTGGCTCGGCATCCGGATAAGATCAGAATTTTTGCGTTGACTGGCTACAGCCAAGTTGATCTGCTATTTGAGCAGTGTCTTCGCTTTAAGCCGAAGTATGCGCTTTTGGTTGATCCTGACTCTGCCAACGCGCTTCGCACTCGAGTGCTGTCCACAGGATTAGATGTGGAGGTATTGACGGGCTCACAGGACTTGGATCTCTTGGCTTCTCACGAGAGTGTTGACACCGTAATGGCGTCTATAGTTGGTGCTGCAGGCCTTTCCTCTTGCCTTGCGGCGGCTAGGGCTGGCAAACGCCTTTTGCTTGCAAATAAGGAGGCTTTGGTGGTCGGGGGCGAATTATTTTTATCCCAAGTTAGGGCTGGTGGTGCAAAACTGTTACCCATAGACAGCGAGCATTCTGCTATTTTTCAATCACTTCCAGAGGATCCAAGCACTTGGAATGACAGGATTGAAAAGATTATCTTAACTGCCTCTGGAGGGCCCTTTAAATCAAGAGACCCACAAACTCTGCATTTAGTGACCCCAGAGGAGGCCTGTCGTCACCCCAATTGGGTTATGGGACAGAAAATATCGGTTGACTCTGCAACCATGATGAATAAATGTTTAGAGGTCATCGAGGCTCATTACCTATTTGGTGTAGATCCATCAAAGATTGATGTATTGATTCACCCACAAAGTATTGTCCACTCAATGGTTGAATACAAGGATATGTCAGTTGTGGCGCAATTGGGTACTCCTGATATGAAGGTTCCAATCGCTTATGGATTGGGGTGGCCTGAGAGGATTGAGTCTGGTGCCAACAAACTCTCTTTCCAAAATACTCCCCCCATGACCTTTGAAGATTTTGAATCTAACCGTCACCGAGAAAGATTTCCAGGGCTTTTGCTTGCTTGGGAGGTACTGCGCTCGGCAAATGGGGCGCCAGGAGTTTTAAACGCTGCAAACGAAATCGCGGTTGAATCGTTTTTGAGTAAAAAAATTAAGTTCACCCAAATTCATGAAGTAAATTTAAGAACTCTTGACAAATATTTGCCTGGGTCAGCTAAGTCTCTTGATGATCTTTTGGCTTTAGATTTGGGTGCTCGTGATGTAGCTCGACAAGTCGTTGAGGAGCTTTCTAGCTCTAGATGAATAGATAAATGTTCACAATAATCTCTTTCATCGCTATGCTGAGTTTGATTGTGGTTGTCCATGAGTATGGACACTACAAGGTGGCTGTTCTTTGTGGGGTTAAAGTACTTAAATTCTCGGTCGGATTTGGGCGCCCGATCATTGGCTGGCAGTTGCATCCTTTTAGATGGGTCAGTGCCAAAGATTTGAGAGATATTGAGGTAAGAAGTAAACTTGAAAATGGTAATTCCAATCTCAATCTCAATCAAAATGACAACACCAATACTGTTGCCAATGCACCGGTCCTCAAGGTTTCACATGTTGACCTACAGCAGACCCTCTTTTTAATCTCATCCATTCCATTGGGCGGATATGTCAAAATGCTTGATGAAAGGGAGTTGCCAGTCTCAACTGAGGAAAGGGCGGGCTCTTTTAATTCAAAAACCTTACTTGAACGAGCCGCTATTGTTATAGCTGGGCCGATGGCCAACCTAGTTCTTGCCGTTCTTTTGTACTCAACCCTGAACTGGGTCGGTCAAAATCAGGCCGCCCCTATCATCAGTAGCCCTCCTGTAGGTTCAATAATGGAGAAGGCAGGTTTTTTATCTGGGGACCTTATTACGGGCATTCACTATCATCCCATTGAAAATAATAACGATCTAACCCAAATTCAAAACTCAGTTGAAATACCCATCCGAACTTTTGCTAATTTTAGGGAAGCCTTGGTAGAGGCCAAAAAGGGTTTTCAGTCCCAATTGAGTCAAACTCAATCGGAGTCCGGAGATTTTTATTCAAATCCCACCCCTGCGATGCAAACACTTGAGGTTTCAGTGCTTAGGGGGGGGCGATTAACTCAATCAAATAAAATTGAAAAACTGGATGATAAATCAATACAGTCTAATACTGTTATTAAACTTAATTTAAATGATTGGAACTTAGATGAGCGCTTTGATGTGGAGCCTCAATCTCAGGCGCGAGCATTTGAGAGCTTAGGATTAACTGGGCCCTCTCGCGAGGCGCTTATTAGCTCAGTAGTTCCTGGTGGCGTTGCTGAAAAAGCAGGCCTTTTGGCGGGTGATTTAGTGTTAAGCATAAACAATGTAGATGTTTTAGATGCTCAACACTTCGTACAAGTGATAAGAAATAGCGCCCAAATTGCAAGTTCGGATGATTCACTTGCTCAACAAAACTCGGGTTTGTCGTACGTCAAGTCGCGCGATTTGACACTGAAAGTTAATCGCATCCCAGAACAAACTGAAAGTCCCGACCCCAAAGGGCGAATTGTCGACATAATCTTAAGTCCCAAAGTTATTCAAGATGGCGACAAAACCATAGGTCGGGTGGATGCCATAATAGGAGGGTCTGCACAAATGGTATTCGTCAGATATGGGTTTTGGCAAGGACTTGCTTTGTCCTGCCAAAAGACTTGGGATCTAGCAAGTATGTCATTACGTTCATTTGGTCAAATCTTGGTTGGCCAATTATCACTGCGTCAACTCAGTGGCCCATTAACTTTGGCGGAGTATGCTGGTAAAAGTGCTCAGGCGGGATGGGTCAACTTTGTAAGTTTTGTGGCTTTTGTAAGTGTCAGTGTAGGAGTCTTAAACTTGCTCCCTATTCCAGTTTTGGATGGTGGACAACTGATGTATTATCTTTGGGAGTGTGTGACTGGGCGAGCACCCTCTGAGATTTGGCTTCAAAGGTTAATGCGCCTGGGACTGGTGACTTTGCTTTTGATGATGGGCGTTGCGCTGATTAACGACGGATTGCGTCTTTTTGGCTAATAAAACTGCATGATTTTTTTGCTTTTGGATTCAAACTTTTTCATCGATTCTTTAAAAATATTGTCGGCCATTACATTTTCATGAAACAAAATTTACTTACTACCTCGATCTTAAACAAACTTCTCAGTTTAGTTCTGCTAGGTCTTATGGTGTTTAACAGTGCTTGGGCACTTGACACCTTCAAAATTGACGATATCCGTGTTGAAGGATTGCAGCGCGTTGAGCCAGGAACTGTTTTTGCTACTGTGCCGTTCAAAGTAGGGGATAACTACACAGAGGAAAAAGGTACTCAGGCCATTAGAAGTTTGTTTGCGCTCGGGCTGTTTAAAGACGTCAGAATTGATATCAAGTCAAATGTGATCATTATTGCCATAGAAGAACGTCCTATCATTGCAAACTTGGACTTTGTTGGTGCAAAGGAATTTGATAAAGACGCTCTAAGAAAAGCTTTGAGAGAGGTTGGTTTGGCGGAGGGGCGCCCCTTTGATAAATCACTTGCTGATAAGGCAGAGCAAGAGCTTAAGCGTCAATATATTAATAAAAGCCTTTACGGCGCTGAAGTCATCACTACGATTACGCCTATCGAGCGTAATCGAGTAAATTTAACGTTTAGTGTGACCGAAGGTGATGTTGCAAAGATTAAAGAACTTCATATCGTTGGAGCGCAAACTTTCTCCGAATCTACTCTTTTAAGTGAAATCGATTTAAGCACCCCTACATGGCTGAGTTGGTACACAAAGTCGGATCGTTATTCACAGACAAAACTAAATGCCGATATTGAAGTATTGAAATCTTATTACCAATCCAGAGGTTTCCTAGAGTTCAAGATCAACTCGACTCAAGTCGCAATTTCTCCCAATAAACAAAAAATTAATATCACCTTAAACATCACTGAGGGAGACCGCTTTGTCGTCTCAGGAGTTCGTTTGGAGGGATATTACCTGGGAAGGGACGACGAGTTTAAAGCCCTTATAGCGATTAAGCCAGGGGAGGCCTACAACATCAATCAAGTAACGCAGACAACAAAAGCTTTCACTGATTTTTACGGTAATTTTGGATTTGCTTTCGCACGTGTTGAGCCCAAACCAGAGATTGATCGTGCAACGAACAGAGTGGTTATTGTTTTACAAGGCGACCCATCTAGACGTGTATACGTAAGAAAAATCAATATTTCAGGAAACGCAAAAACCAGAGATGAGATTGTTCGTCGAGAATTCAGACAAATGGAGTCTGCTTGGTACGACGGTTACAGAATTAAGATGTCTAAAGACCGTTTAAAGCGTCTCGGATTTTTTAAGGAAGTTGAAGTGGACACTAAGGAAATTCCTGGCATTCCTGACCAGGTAGATTTAGCAGTTACTTTGACCGAGAAACCCACAGGGAGTTTGCAACTTGGTGCAGGTTACTCTAGTGCAGAAAAAGTATTTTTGACTTTTGGAATCCAACAAGATAACGTCTTTGGAACAGGTAACTATGTCGGAACGCAGGTCAGTACAAGTAAGTACAACCAAATTTTTCAAATAAATACAACCGATCCCTACGTGACAGATGACGGCATCTCTCGAAGTATCAATTACTATCACCGCTCAAGTATTCCCTACGTTGATCAAGGTGGTAACTACAGGTTGGTAACAGACGGTGTGGGTCTTCGTTACGGGGTACCATTTGCTGAGCTAGACACCGTATTTGTTGGAATTGCTGCTGAACAAACCCAAATCAAACCAGGAAGTAATATCCCTGCGGCATATTTAGACTTCGCCCAACGATTTGGTTATACTACGACCTCTATTCCAATGACAATTGGATGGGCTAGAGATAGCAGGGACAATTTGTTAACACCTACCTCTGGGCGGTTTTTCAGGTTAAACAGCGAAGTTGGAGAGCTTGGAGATACGAGGTACACCAGAACAGGCGGACAGTATCAAGAGTACATTCCAATTTCCAAGCAGTTCACTTTTGCATTCAATTCTGAGCTAGACCTTGGATCAGGTCTAGAGGGGCGGCCTTATCCTGTATTCAAAAACTACAGCTCCGGTGGTCTAGGTTCTGTCAGGGGTTTCACCGCTGGAACACTTGGTCCAAGGGATGTGTCAGGTTTGACGGTCGGTGGACCTAAGAAATTCACCTTGAATACAGAGTTTTTGGCTCCTTTCCCAGGGGCAGGTAATGACAAATCACTTCGTTTGTATGCCTTCTATGATATGGGTAACGTGTACGGTGAGAGTGAAAAAATGGACTTTGCCTTACTCCGATCCTCAGTCGGCGTAGGTTTGAGTTGGATTTCGCCCATGGGACCACTTCGATTCGCGCTTGCTAATCCCGAGAAATATTTTCCTGGAGATAGAATGCAGAAGGTACAATTTCAGATCGGAACTTCTTTTTGATGAAAATGCTGACAACAAAACGTTTACTATTAACTCTTCTTGGACTAGCGGCAACTTTCGCTGCGCTGGCTGATGACTTTCGTGTGGGTTATGTCAATACTGAGCGAATTTTTCGCGAAGCCAATTCCGCCATAGCCGCGCAAACCAAACTTCAGCAAGAGTTCTCCAAGAGAGAAAAAGAGTTGGTCGAAATGGGTAATAGCCTCAAAACAAATTCAGAGAAATTCGAGCGTGATGCTCCAACACTATCTGAATCACAAAGAGTAACTCGCCAAAGACAAATTGCCGATCAGGACCGTGAGTTCCAAAGGAAAAGACGCGAGTTTCAAGAGGATTTGAATGCTCGTAAGAATGAAGAGTTCCAACAAGTGCTTGAGAAAGCCAACAAAGTTGTTCGTCAAGTTGCTGAGGCTGAAAAATATGACCTTATTCTTCAAGAGGCAGTTTATATAAGCCCAAAGCACGATATTACTGAAAAAGTAATAAAAGCCTTTAATGCTCAAACACCGGCAACATCCGGTGCACCGAGTTCTAAATAACACCGAGCCCCAACTGCTCCTAAGGTCAATTTGATGCTTTACACAGTACGTTATTCGGGCTTTAATTTACGCCTTGAACTGTGTCGCTAACCTTAGGTCAAATTGTAGAAAAGCTTGGTGGGGAGCTAATTGGCTCAAAAGAGCAAATTGTTAATGCTATTGCGCCCTTAAATAGTGCAGTAGAGGATGAAATTAGTTTTTTAAGTAATCCACTCTACGCTCAAGAGTTGGACTCCACTAAAGCGGGTTGTGTAATCCTAACTAAAGAGCAATTTGAGCTTTCGAGATCCAGTGGCGAAAATCCAAATTTGGCTTTTATTCTCAGCGATAAACCTTATCTTTATTTCGCATATCTTACTCAACTCTGGCGAACCCTAAACCCGATTCATTCGTCAGTTGAATCTCCAATTCATCCAACAGCCGTAATTGATCCAACTGCTGTAGTGCAAAGCGGTGCCAGAGTTGGTCCCTACTGCGTTGTTGGGGCAGGGGCTGTTATTGGTGAAAGAACATGGCTTAAATCCACTGTTAACGTAGCTCATGGATGCAAAATTGGATCTGATTGCATTCTTCATCCCGGCGTAGTGATCGGAGCTGATGGTTTTGGATTTGCGCCGAACCAGGGAACCTGGGTAAAGATTGAGCAACTTGGTTCTGTTGTGATCGGTAACCATGTAGAAATTGGGGCAAACACTTGTATTGACCGTGGTGCTTTAGGTGATACCGTTATCGGCGACGGAGTTAAGCTCGATAATTTCATTCAAATAGCTCACAACGTTAGGATTGGTCCCCATACTGCTATGGCAGCGTTTGTTGGGGTCTCGGGTAGCACTGTCATTGGCGCGCATTGCACTGTTGCTGGCGGGGCCGGATTTGTTGGCCATATTGAAATCGCTGATCGTGTAAATATAGGTGCCAAGGCCGTCATAACACGCTCTATTACTCAGGCAGGTAATTACGGAGGGTATTATCCCTTTGACTCCGACTCAGCTTGGAAGAAGAATGCTGCAATTCTGAGGCAACTCAGCACCTTAAGGGATAAGATTAAGAGCTTAATGGGGGGCTCGATTAAGTGAGGTGTTTGTGCAGTGAGAAGTGAGATTTTTAGTTGGTGTGCTTGTCAAAACTTAAAGATTTTGAAACGGCTAAATCGTTAATTCATAAATTGCTCCTTTAGGGATCATAATCTGCTTGAGTGGATTGGTTATTTTTTGTTGAAGGTTTGAAAAACTTTACCTGTTGGAATCCTATAACTTTACGTGAAGAAAATTAACATGAGCATGGACATTCATAAAATCTTAAAACTTCTACCCCATCGTTATCCAATTCTTTTGGTTGATAGGGTACTTGAAGTGGTTAAGGGCAAATCCATCAAGGCTTTAAAAAATGTTTCTATCAACGAGCCTTATTTCAATGGACATTTCCCTCATCGACCTGTGATGCCAGGTGTGTTGATGATTGAGTCCCTTGCGCAAGCTGCAGCGCTTCTTGCCTTTGAGAGTTTTGACATCAGTTCTCAAAGCAATAATGTGTTCTAT
>Ga0208618_1000479_pt1 | contig 18290 bp, 17 predicted proteins | sample CryBogCBE18Jul08_FD_184585 | JGI IMG/M metagenome (GOLD analysis project Ga0208618, IMG submission 184585) | Freshwater microbial communities from Crystal Bog, Wisconsin, USA - CBE18Jul08 (SPAdes) | ecosystem: Environmental > Aquatic > Freshwater > Lake | place: Crystal Bog, Wisconsin, USA...
ACCATCAATGATGGGCACATCGTCTACGCGTGAAATGCCGTTGCTGGCGAGCAAAATGTTAAGGGGCATCTCCCCAGGGACGATCACATCAGCGCCTTTGGCAATCAAAGCACGAGCACTCTTTTTGAATCTTTCAATCAAGGGCTCTGGATCGGTGAAGGCGGGTAAGACATCTTGGAAGGTAAAGCCTACGGGTTCAATGCCTACGCACCGGGTGGTGAGTCCATAGGCGCCCATTTGTTCTTGAAACATGGGAATCATCGTGTCAATGAACATCAGTACACCAAAGCGGTGTCCAAGCATGCAAGCGGTGTGAAAACTCGACTCCCCATAGCCCACCACTGGAATATCGACCAATGTTCTGATTTCACGAATGAGTGGGTTGGGGATGGTGCACATTGCAAATGCATCTACGCCGGCCCGGTGGGCTTTCACCGCTTGCACCATCCATTGCATCGTATGCATGGTGTAGAGCGTGCTCAGGCCAATGTCGGTACCAGGATAGTTGCTTGGGTATGTGCCAGGAATTAATCCGTGGATCTCCACCTCCGTGTCCGGGCGCACAATTTTTTTGATGTGCTTTTCCATGGCCGCCTTGTAAGCGGGCAAGTCTTCGAGAACAGTAAAGCTTTGATGCCAGATTTTCATGGGTTTTGATTTCTAAAAATTGATAATTTTATTCTGCTTTGATGTTGGCAGCGCGAATGGTCGCTCCCCAACGATCGGACTCAGCGTCAAGGTAGGCCTTGAATTGAGCAACATTCTTGGTCTCAACAGCCAAACCGTTTTTGACCAACAACTCGACAATTTGAGGGTCTTGGCAAACCGCGTTCACCTCTTCGTTGAGTTTTTCAACGATGCTGGGCGCCATCTTGGCAGGGCCTAAGATTCCCAACCAAGGGGTGGCGTTGATGGCGTAGCCTTGCTCAGTGAAGGTGGGCATGTCGGGTGCGCTTACAAACCGGGTCGGGGCGGCCACACCCAAGAGTCTCACTTTGCCCGCTTGGTGACTCGGGTAGGCCAAGGTGAGAGGGACCATCATGGCATCAATTTGTCCCGCCATCACGGCAGCGATGGCCGGGGCAGCACCTTGAAAGGGGACATGCAAAATATCTAATTTTTCTGACACGTTGAGCATGGCCATGGCGACATGGCTGGAGCTTCCCGTACCGTAAGAGGCATAGGACATTTTCCCAGCTTGCTGATGCACCAGGTTGATAAACTCTTGAACGTTTTTGGCTTTGACGTTGGGATGAACAATCAGGGTCATTTGCAAGATTCCGACCTCGGCGATGGGTGAGAAATCTCTCTTAGCATCGTAAGTAATCTTGGGGTAGACAAAGGGGTTAATGGAGTGGGTGTCCGCTGCCGTGAAGAGTAAGGTGTAGCCGTCAGGTGTCGCTTTGCCGACATAATCTGCGCCTATTTGACCGCTGGCTCCACCACGATTTTCAATCACAACGGGTTGCTTTAAACGGTCCCCTAGTTTTTGCGCCACAGCCCTGGCAACTACATCGGTCGCACCACCGGCGGGGTAAGGTACCACCATCTTGATGGCGTGATCAGGATAGTCTGCATGGGCTACGCCAAAGCCAAACGCAAAAGCAAAGACCGCGATGACGCCCCGCATCAGGGAGTAGAGATACAGGTTCGAGAAAAAATGGATGCCTTTAGTTTGTTTCATGTTGACTCCTATGAATATAGACAACGAACTTCACGATCAGGGCTCAACCTCGCCCAACTCAATGGACCAATCTCTGAGTTTAATGCTGAGCATTAAAAATCGATGACTCTTTGCATTGAGTTCAACTAGGTACTTACCTTAGTGTGGGGATGGGGGTGACCCTCCATACAATCCCTCACATCACTTATGTCCTTGGGACTCTAGAATCGGAATTTATATTTCAAAGGACACCATGGCCAAAAAACTTGGCACTCGTGGTCCTTGGTTAGAACGAAGAGGTGTTTTTTGAAAAGACTAGACCAGCGCGTTGCCATCATCACGGGGGCAGCCGGCGGCTTAGGGCGCGCAACTGCGGCTCAATTTGTGCGGGAAGGTGCAGCGCTTGGGTTGATCGATATTGGCGACTGTCAAAATTTGATTCAAGAGCTCAAAAGCATTGACCCTCAGGCCCGCGTGATTGCTCTTCAAGTGGATGTGACCGATGAAGAGGCTATCGCCAAAGCCATCAACGAGGTGATCACAGCTTTTCAAAAAATTGATATTTTGGTGAACATCGCAGGTGTTGTCTCTCATGGCAATTCCTCAGACGTCACTTTGGCCGAGTGGCAACGGGTTCTCAACATCAACTTGACCAGCACCTTTATTTGCTCCAAAGCGGTTTTGCCCAACATGAGGGCAAATGGTTATGGCCGCGTGATCAGCATGAGCTCTATCTTGGGGAAAAACGGTGGCAACCCCAGACCATGGATCAATCCTGAGGAGCAAAAGAAAGCGGGCAATGTTGCTTATGGTGTCTCTAAAGCCGGGATCAATGCACTCACTTTTTACTTGGCCAAAGAAAACGCTCATCACGGTATCACCGTGAACGCCATTGCACCAGGTCCTGTTGCGTCCAACATGACCACCAATTTCCCCCAGACTCTGAAGGACTTGATTCCGGTTGGTCGCATGGGCAAAGCCGAAGACATTGCTGAAGCGGTGACTTTTTTGGCAGCCGAGTCAGCGGGCTTCATCACAGGAGAGGTCTTGGATGTGAACGGTGGGTCTTGGATGGACTAATAAAAGTTCACATCAATTCATTCCTTGTTATTTATTCTCAATTCCAAAAATCTTATTGGGTAAATCCATGAAACTTATTCACCATTCCACTGCGATCGTGATGGCGTTGTCAACTTTTTTTGTTGCCTCCCATGCCCAAGAAAAATACCCAGTCAAGCCCGTACGCGTCATCGTCCCGTTTGCCGCAGGGGGCGCCACAGACGTGCTCACGCGTCTTGCCGCTAACGAACTCACTCAAAAGCTTGGGCAAAGCTTTATCGTGGAGAACAACACGGGTGCTGGAGGCTTGATTGGCGCGGCCCAAGTTCACAATGCCAAGCCTGATGGCTACACTTTACTGGCGGGCTCCCCTGGCCCCATCACTATCATGCCCGCCATCAGTCGCACCCCCATCAGTTTTAATGCAGAGCGTGATTTTGTGCCGATCACTTTGATTGCCGACAGTCCAGGGGCCTTTGTTGTCGGAAAGAACTCGGGGTTCAAATCAGTACAAGAAATTTTGGCCGCCGCCAAGGCCTCTCCAGGGAAAATCACTTGTGGCTCATCAGGTGTGGGTGCCTTTAGCCACTTGAACTGCGAGTTGCTCAAAAGCTTGGCGGGTGTGGACATCACGCATGTCCCTTATCGTGGTGCAGCGCCTGCGATGATGGATTTAGTGGCAGGTAACTTTGACTTTTTGATTGAGAACTATCCCTCGCCCCAAAAACTAATTGATACGGGAGATGCCAAACTGCTGGGTGTCACGTCTAGGCAGCGCTTCCCTCTTAAGCCCAATACCCCCACAGTCATTGAAGCGGGCGTACCGGGTCATGTGATGAGTGCATGGATTGGCTTGATGGCTCCTACAGGGACGCCTCAGCCGATCATTGACTTGATTTACAAAGAACTCTCGACTTCTTTAAAGGATCCCTCTATTCAAAAAAAGATGGCCGACATGGGCGTGGTGCCTGGAGGCAATACGCCTGCTGAATTTGCAGTCTATTTGGCCAAGGAGAGAGAGACTTACAAAGATTTGGCCATTAAAACAGGACTTAAGATCGATTGACCACTCTTGGAGCGATCAACCCAAGTTGCGTTTCAAAGTGCTTGTTGAGGGAAGATTCCAGCGCTTGCACCCGCGTCAAGAGTGATCAACTGTCCGGTGATGGACGCAGCCCCGGGGCTGGTGAGGAAGATCGCAGTTGAGGCAAACTCTTCAACGCTAGGAAGTCTTCCCAGGGGCAGGGATTGAGCGGCGGTTTGCAGTCCGACGGTTTTGGAGATTTTCGCCCCTTCAAAGGCGCTGTAAAGAAATGGGGTCTCAATGGCTGCGGGTGCAATACCGTTGACTCTAAGGCCACGCCTGGCAAATTCAAGGGATAGAGATTTCACCAGTCCAGCGATAGCATGCTTGGAAGCGGTATAGAGGCTTCGCTGGGCGCGCCCAAGTGTACTTTGCAGCGAGCAAGTGAAGAGCAATAGAGAGGTGGGATTCTTAAGTAGACTTGGAATGGCCGTTTGTGCGCTATAAATAGAGCCAAGAATGTTGACATCCACCACCTGACTAATTTGCTCTGGACTTGCAGATAAAAAATCCCCTCCAAAGGGAACGCCAGCATTGGCCAAATACACATCGATGGCGCCCTTGAAAAATGACTCGCTTTGCGCTACCAATTGCCTGCAATCGTCTAGTCGGCTCACATCACAGGGGAAGAAGAGGAGGTGGTCTCCGAACTCCTGAGTCAACTCTAGCAAAGGGCCACTCTTTGGCTCCACATCGGCCAAGACCACTCGTGCACCAGACTTGAGAAAAGCTCGAGCACACCCTAACCCTAAAACCCCCAACCCACCGGTGATGACGACATTCATGCACGATGCTCCCCAATTAATAATGAACTCTTTGTCTAAATCAACCAAGACCCAACGTTCCCCAAGTTCTTTTAATGATTCTAGAGCTTAAAGCGCTGTCAATGCAGGGTTTTCCTGAGATTGAAGCTCGCCTTTGAGACTTCTGTCATCGTTTTAAGTGGTGAATTTATCTTAAAATTTGACCTCCATTTTTTGAAAGAACTATACCCATGAACGCACCTGCTTTGCACATTGATCCCCAAACTTCCGCTCTTGTTTTGATCGACCTTCAATACGGCATTGTGGGCATGAACGTTTTCCCCAGAACCAGCGCCGAGGTGGTGGCCAATGCCGCCAAATTGGTCGAGGCATTTCGTAAGCACCACTCAACAGTGGTCTTGGTGACGGTTGGTAATTTGCCTGACGGAAAAGATTTGCTCAGTCCCACCACCGATGCACCCGCTGCAAGCATTGCTGGACGTCCTGCCAACTTCGCGACCTTGGTCACAGAACTCAATACCCAACCCAGCGATATCTTGATCACCAAACGCCAGTGGGGCGCGTTTTACGGTACTGAGCTTGACTCTCAGCTCAGAAGACGTGGCATCAAAACCATTGTTCTGGGTGGGATCTCTACGAACGTGGGCGTTGAGTCCACGGCTCGCGACGCATTCGAGCGCAATTATGATCAAGTCTTTGTCGAAGACGCGATGGCGAGCCCCACAATCGAGGCGCATCAGGTGACTCTCAAATACACCTTCCCAAGACTCGGTAGAACGAGAAGCACACAAGACGTGATCGCTGCATTGGGCTGATCACTCATTGGGCTTGGCAAAGCCTATGCCAAGCCCAATCTCAAGCCCAGGTTGTCTTGGTCGCTTTGTGGCCGCTCACAAAGCAGTGGCGGGTGCACAATTTGACTATTTCTGCCGATGAGCTGCGTGTAATCCAGCCTTTCGACCAAACACCATGCCCTTGAGCACTGAGGTTGCACCGGTGTAGGTTCCCCAATAGGAGCCTATGATTTCTCCAGCGGCGTAGAGATTTTCAATCGGATAGCCGTCGCTATGCAAGACCCTAGCGTCCTCATCGACTTTGAGCCCGCCAAAGGTGAAAACGTTGGAGGCCATGATGGGGTAGGCGTGAAAGGGCGCTTCATTTAATGGACAAGCCCAATTCGATTTGGGTGGAGTGAGACCTTGTGTTTTAACACCGTCGAGCACCAAGGGTTTCCAATCCTCTCCAGAACACGCTTGGTTGTATTGAGCAACGGTATCACTCAAAGCATTGACGGGCACTTTGATGGCCTTGGCCAAGTCAGACAATGTTTGTGCCACGATAGGGGCTTGATCGCTTCGGATGCCGAGTCGGTAGTTGGGGATGCGTTGGTGACGGGCATCCAATATGACCCAAGCCATGCCTTGGGTCTGGAGATGAATTTTGCGTGTAATGGATTCATAGTAAGCGTCCACAGTCCCAATGGCTTCATCGGTGAAACGTTCACCCTCCATATTGACCAAGATTCCATAAGGAAAGATAAAGACCGAGGGCTCAGACATGCCCGACCGTGGGTCAATGGGTTCGGCATGGTAAGAGCCAAAGTCCCCACAAGTTGCAGCCCCCGCTTTGAGGGCCATCTCGATGCCCTCGCCACGGTTGAAATAACCACCCTTACAAATTGGTCGTAAATAAATAGAGCGATTACCCACGTAGCGGGTCATCATTTCTGCGTTGCCTTGAAAGCCCCCACAAGCCAAAACGACGGGCCCCTTGAGTATGAGGTTTCCGCTCCCGACTTGTCTTGATTTGATGCCAATGATTTGACCCTTTTCGTTTTCGATCAATTCCCTGGCCGTTGTTTCATAAAGGAAGGTAATTCCCAGTTCAGTGGCTTTCGCAAATAAAACATCAATCAATCCTTGTCCACCGCCCACAGGCAGGAGTCGGGGTTGGGACTTGGTTAAGAACTGGGTAGGTAGAAAATCAAAGCGCGCCCCAATGCCTTCAAACCATTTCACGGTGGGGCCTGCGTTTTGAGCAAACGTATTGATAAAGTTCGGGTCCAGCAAACTCAAGCTTCGGACCAATCCCTTTTCGTGGGGATCTGCGCTTCGCTCAATAAAGTCTGGATCGATTTGGGCACTTCCGTTTTCAGCCAAATGGCTCTCAAAATCATCGCTCACTTCGGTGTGGCTTTTCATGCGCAAATAGGCTTCTGTGTAGCGACTTTGTCCACCTCTTTCCTCAATTGGGGCACGCTCAAGTGCCACCACCTTCAGGCCAGCCTCGGCCGCGCTTACAGCGGCGGAGAGGCCAGCAACGCCACATCCGACCACTATCAAATCGTATTCAAGCTTTTGTGTCATCATCTGTCCAATCGGGGTGTCTTTGCTCAAGCAGTCATTTGATTTGATCAATACCAAGACTTGTTCACGCTTGAATGAGAGGGTTCAAGCCAGTCTAGGCGTTCAATCAGTTGCATATTAATTCAAATGCGACTCATCAATGGCTAGTGTTTTGCCTGAGAAGAACTCTAAAATTGATATTTGGGTCTGCAGAGTGTGTTGTTCAAGCTCCATCAACCAAGGGTGTTGGTGATAGAGCTTGACTAGAAAGTGTCCATTGACCAAGAGCGATTGATTTAGGTGAGGTGCACCATTGAATCAAGCCACAATGAGTTTCAAAGTCGCATGAGGATTTTTGATTCTTGTGCAGAGGAATAATCTATTGATTCTTGCCTAAGATCTCTAGATTGTGTTCGCCAAGCAAGGGAGCTTTGGTCTCAAACGGCGGGCGTATTCCATTGAAACTCATGGGGAGTCCGCAGATATTGCCATTGCCATCTGGAGAGGGCTGAAAAATGGCCAGAGCTTGGGTTTGCTCATCATTGATCACTGTATTGATGGGGTTGATGGCGCTACAAGGCACTTCAAACTTGGTGAGTATTTGAATCCACTGTGCGGTGGTTTTTGTTTTGAAGAGCGGCTCCAAAATGGCCAATAAACTGGATCTGTTTTGCACCCGGGAGGAGTTCTTGGCATAAAGATCTTGCATTAACTCCGCGGGCTCCCCCAAAGCTTGGCAAAGCTTTCTGAAAATATTATCGTTTCCGGCTGCCACCATCAAGTAGTCATCTTGGGTTGAAAAAGCTTGGTAAGGGGTCATCATGGCCAAACCAGAGCCCTCTTTTTTGGGGACTTCTCCTGAGGCATCATAGGACGCAAACTGCACGCTCATCCAAGCTAATGCCGTTTCAAATAAAGAGGTGTCGACGACACAGCCCATGTGCGTTTTTTCTCGTTCTTTAAGAGCAGCTTGAATACCAATGACGGTCCACATCCCTGCAGCTTGATCGGTAATGGAGACGCCCACACGGATAGGCGGGCGACCCTCTTCGCCCATGATACTCATGAGTCCAGAGTAGGCTTGCATCAAGGGATCGTAGCCAGGCAAACTCTTCATCGGTCCCGTATGACCATAGGCCCCCACGTTACAGTAAATTAAAGAGGGGTTTGCCTTCAAAAGTGTCTGTGCATCAAGTCCCAACTCTTGCATGGCGCCAAATTTCAGGTTGTGAATGAGAACATCTGCTTTTGAGCGCAAGAGCTCTCTTAGTTCTTGATAGTCCTTGGGGTCTTTCAAGTTGAGCAAGATGCTTTTCTTGCCGCGATTGAGCGCTTGATAAACTGCGGATACACCGTCCGATCTGAAGGGCGGCATGCCCCGGGTATAGTCACCTGTTGGAGGGTTTTCAACCTTGATGACGTTGGCGCCCAATTGAGCCAAGATCATTCCCGCATAGGGCGCAGCCACGGTGTGCCCGAGCTCAATGACGTTGACGCCTTGAAGTGGTCTAGTTGGAGTCATGGACGGGTAGTGAGGTTGAATTAAAGGGTGGAAATGAAAGTTTAGGTTGCAATGCTTTTATTAAGAAGTAAAAACATGAAAGCTTGAAATTCATTGAATATTGATATGGGCTTCTTGAATAATGCTTTTGAATTTTTCATTTTCTTTATTCAAATAGGTTTGCAATTCTTTGGCCGACTTGTGGTTGGTGCTGATAGCTTGAAGAGCTAAATTTTTGCTCAACTCTGGATTGTCAACCACCAGTTGGAGTTTTTTCTCCAGTGCTGTGGTGATCGCACTGGGTGTCTTGATCGGTGCAAAAACTCCATACCATGTCTCAATCGTAGTGTTGGCCAATGCCGGTGTTTCTGACATGGCAGGAATGTTGGGTGAAAATTCACTTCGCGTGTCTGAGCTCACAACAAAGACCTTCACCTTACCAGATTCGATCAAGGGCTTGGCCGCAGCCAAAGTGACAATACCAAGATCAATTTGGTTGCCGGCGACATCTGCTGCAAGGGGGCCAGCGCCTTTATAGGGTACGTGAGTCATGTCAACTTTGGCCTTGAGTTTAATGAATTCACCCACCAAATGTTGAATGGTTCCACTTCCAGAGGACCCAAAACTCAAGCCTCCTGAAGTGGACTTGGCCAAGCTCAGGACTTCATCAAACGTGTTCGCGGCTAAATTTTTCTTTCCGATGACGACGATAGGCCCTACGCCAATGGAGGCCAAGGCGCGAAAATCTTTACTCACCTCGTAGGGCAGTTCTGGCTTGAGGAGCTTATTGATGATGAGTTCTGAGTTGGCCCCGAGTAGCAGTGTGTAGCCGTCAGGCACTGCAGTAGCCACCCGTTGCACTCCAATGGATCCACCACCACCTCCGACGTTTTCAACCACGATGGATTGTCCAATCTCTTGGGTCAAGAATTGTGCTACTTGCCGTCCCACAATATCGGAGGATCCTCCCGGTGCGTAAGGCACAATCAATTTGATGGGGCGCTCCGGATAGTCTGCCTTGGACTCTGGGGTGTAACCCATCAGTCCCAAGAATATCAGCATCCCAAGGGCTAAGACTTGTCGAAAACCAGTTGCGTGATTGACGCTAAGAATACGACTGTGATTGAATGAGGGAGTCATTTCTTTTGTGACTGCTGAATATAGAAGAGGTGTCGGGTGCATGGTGTTAGGGTGAGAATGTCTTCGTGTATTTTATGCGTGCTCGGATGGATTGAAATGAGTCGCAAGGGTAAACCACATGGTGAAAGTCTTGTCTACACAAGATGCTTGAGAGTTATATAAAAAGTCCAAAAAAATTCATGCAATGGTTAATATTCATTTGATCCAAGCATTTTCACCAATCTATTCACACAACTGGCCGAATTTCTATCGGGTAGTCGAAATGGAGATCTTTTGGGGATTAAATCGGGTTGAGGTATTTTTTATGTCCACGAAGGATTGGTGGAAACCCTAGGCTTATGGACGTCGCATTAAAAATCGAGGTGGCTTAACAAGGTCTCAATGGGCTTTGCATGGACTTTCATCTGTTAAGCTTTTGACTCCAACGTTTCTTCATTTGGAGAGAAAGATGAAGTTCAATTTCAAAATGCGATGGTTCAATTGTCTTGTCCTATGGGTGGTGCTTGTGCAAGCTCCCCTATTTGCTCAAGTGTCCAGCTATCCCAACAAACCCATCAAATTTATTGTCGCATTTCCCGCTGGAAGTGCGACTGATCAAGTGGCGCGATTGGTCGCTAATCAAATGACAAAACTCAACGGTCAACCCGTGGTTGTGGACAACCGGGGTGGGGCCAACGGCTTCATTGCCTGTGAATTGGTGGCCAAAGCACCCGCTGATGGCTATACGGTTCTCTTGACCACTGGAACCACTCAATCGGCAAATCCAAGTCTTTTTAAAACTTTGCCCTACGATCCGGTCAACGACTTTGCGCCAGTCACATCCCTTCATTTCAATGTCTTTATATTCGTCACGGCTCCCTCTTTCCCAGCCAACTCAGTGCAAGAGTTTGTCAAAATGGCCAAAGCCAATCCTGACAAATTCACCTTTGCGAGTGCAAATGCACCCAGTCGCATTGGCGGTGAAATGTTTCAGATGATGAGCGGCACCAAGCTCGTTCATATTCCTTATAAGGGTGCTCCCCAGGCCTTGACCGATATCATGGGCGGCCAAGTGAGTGTGGGCTGGAGTGATTTGAGCACGGCAGTACCCTTGGTCAAGGCGGATAAACTCAAAGCATTGGCCGTGACGGGTCAAGATCGATTGGCGATACTGCCAGGGCTACCGACCATGAAGGAGCAAGGTTTCCCTGACTACCAACTCTCGAATTGGGTCGGGGCCTATCTGCCAGCCAAGACCCCGCCTGAAATCGTGAATAAGTTAAATGCTCTCATGCATGCAGCTGTCAATGCCGATCGAGGTGCCCAGGAGGCCAGTGGAGGGCAAGTGATGCTATTAAGCCCTGAGGAATTTGCAAAATTGCAAGCAAGCGATGCAGCCATGTGGTCACGTGTGACCAAAGCTGCTGGAATGGAGATGGAATAAAAATGTCTGAAGGTATGTTGTCTGGTATTCGGGTGTTGGATTTAACATCCGTGGTGATTGGCCCATTGTGTACGCAAATCTTGGCTGATCATGGTGCACAAGTGATCAAAGTAGAAAGTCCTGCAGGGGACGTGGGTCGTCACCTCGGGGGGAGAGGTAAGACCCCTGGGATGGCCCCTAAATTTTTGCATTTGAACCGTAACAAGAGATCGATATGCTTGGACCTCAAACACCCCAGTGGCTACAAAGCTTTGGTGGAACTCATCAAAACGGCTGATGTGATGACTTGGAATGTGCGACCGAAATCGATGGAACGCATGAAATTGAGTTATGAAGAGGTCAAGGCCATCAACCCCAAAATCATTTATTGCGGGATGTTCGGGTTTGGTCAAGATGGGCGATATGCAGAGATTCCTGCCTATGACCAAATTATTCAAGGCTCCAGCGGTGTGGCTGGCTTGAACGCCAAAGCGTTTGGTGAACCACGCTATCTACCCTATGTCCTCGCTGATAGAACGGGAGGGCTGATTGCGGTGCAAATGATTGCCATGGCGCTTTTTAATCGAGAGAGAAGAGGCGAGGGGCAGAGTATTCAAATCCCCATGTTTGAGAACATGGCTACCCAAGTGCTCACTGAGCATTTGTACAACCAGACTTATGTTCCACCGATTGGTGGGATGGGTGACCCAAGACTTGTGAATGAGTTTTATGCGCCGTCTAAAACCCTTGATAGCTACATCAGTATCTCGGCCAATACCGATGCCCAAGTCTTCCCGCTTTTTGAGGCCATGGGACTTGGACATCTAAAAAATGATGAGAGGTTTTGTAGTGTCGCTGCACGATTCAAAAACGTTCACGACTACTATTCTTTGCGTTCGAGTGAGTTGAAAAAACAAACCACAGCCTTTTGGATGGATGTGTGTAAAAAACACGATATTCCCGCAGCGCCATACCACACACTGGAGAGTTTGATCGAAGATCCTCACTTGAGGGATGTAGGGATGTTGGTCAAGCGCCAACATCCTAGCGAAGGTGAAATTCTCGACATCAGACCCGCCAACGAGGTCTCGAGTGGTCACCGAAAAGACTGGTTGCCTGCGCCCCTATTGGGGCAGCAGACGGTGGAGATATTGAAAGAGGCGGGGTTGGCTGAGAGCGTCATCCAATCGATGTTGGCAGAAGGTTCTGCCAAAGAGTACCAGGCGCCTTAAGTTATAGTGTTTATGCCTTGATCCAAGGTGTTGGATTACCTTCGTAAACACTTTTGCCAAGCCGAAAATGTTGTGCTTCTTTGAAGGTGTAGACAGCAGGCACATCGGAGGGATAAAAATGGCCCGCTTTTGGGAATCCCCCATTCAATGCGACTTGTGAGTGCAAGGGACGACCCAAAATACCGACAAGTCGGTGATGGGTGTCAATAAGTTTACCCAGATCGATTCCTGTGGGAATGCCCAAGTCGTCGAGTAAATGCACAAAATCTTCTGTGGGGATCATACCGGTGGCTTGGCCATTACCGCAGTAAGGACACCCTCCTATGCCGCCAATGGCCGTGTCAGCAATCAAGGTGTCGCTTGTGTCCAATAGTTTGAGAGCCTCAAACATGGAGAGCATCGCCATACTTCTGGCGTTGTGAAAATGCAGGTGAAAGACGTTGATACTTGGAAAGCGTTTTTTGATGCCCTCAATGTCCTTGGCCACTTCTAGGGGAGTATTCCATGCCATAGGATCAGCCATATCAATTCGTTTGACCCTGGCACCGATGGCTTCCCAGGCTTGGTATTGACGCGCCAAGTTTTCCATACGGGCTTCGTGGGTAAATTTGCCAGACCAATTGGAGCCATAACCGGCGCTGAGTCCAATGGCGCTGTCTATTGGACCCTTACCCGCCATTTTGTCAATCGGAGAGTGCCAAAACCGTTCTTGGTCTTCCAGCGTTTTGTTGGTGTTTCTTTTAATGAAGGCTTCACACATGTGCAAATGGGTGGTCGGGATGCTCTCGATGGTGAGGGGAGGGGAGTACTCTTTTCTGATCTCGCGACCTCTGTCGTTAAGCGCCAAAGCGTAAAAGGCCACGCCATCAACGGGTTTGAGTCGTTTCACCAGTTCTGCGGTGTCTCCCATTTGTGGGCTCCACTTTGCATTCACAAAGGCCCCGATCACCATTCGCTTTAAACCGGCATCCACCATCATCCCTAGGAGCTCGAGTTTTTCCTCGATCGTCACACCTTCACGCTCGATTTGTAGTCCATCACGCAATGTTTCATCGGTGATCATGACTTTAGGATATTGGCTCATGGGAGGTCTTCTTTCTTGAGGGGGGTTAAACTGATCAGCGGTTTTGCCACACGGGCTTTCGTTTTTCAAGGCGTGCTTTGATCCCTTCTTTGCGGTCCTCGCTTAAATAAGGATTGGCCCCGGGGTCTTGGCGAAGGGCTTCGTGAACGGGAAGGTTCAGACCCTTCAAGGCAACAGCTTTCACTCGTCGCACTGATATGGGGGCATTATCCGCGATTGTCTGAGCCAGTTTCAAGGCGGTGGGAAGAACTTCATGTTGATCGACCAATCGATTAAGTAACCCTAAACTCTTGGCCTCATGGCCGTCGATGTACTCGCCCGTCATTAGCATCTCAAGCGCTTTGGTGACGGGGATCAGTCTGGGGAGCAAGACCGAACCAAAGTTGGCCCCCATTCCAATCTTGGTCTCAGGTAAACCAAAAAGAGCTTTGTCATGGGACACTCTCAAATCACAAGCAAGTGCCAATTCGAAGCCGCCAGCGACGGCGCTACCATTCAAGGCTGCGATGGTCGGTTTTTTACTCTCAAGCACCACTTCAAAAATGTTTCGCTCAAAACGGTTCATGGGGGAGCGAAATTGAACACCCTGGTTATCATTGTCTCGCATGTCTTTTAGATCGGCCCCTGAACAAAAGGCCGACTCACCTGAGCCAGTGAGCACAATCACACGGACTGAATCGTCTTCTTGGGTGTTCAAGAATTCATGGATGATTTTGTACTTCAAAGACTCCGATAAGGCGTTGCGCCTCTCGGGGCGGTTCAATGTCAGAATGCGAATAAAACCGACGTTATCGATGATCAATTCTGGATCGAGATCTGCAGGAGTGCTTGAGGATTTAGTCATGTTGGATCTTTGTATTAGATTTTTATGAGATTTGGGGGAGCTGTGTATTGGCCTTAGTGGAGGTCTAACCACCCACAGACCTTTGAAGACCAATGTTCTCTTTTCTTTGAAGGAGACGATACCTTTATGGATGGAACTCTAAACTAATGTAAAAACAATTGTTCATAGTATATAAATGATTGTTGCCTAACATTTAGACTGTGCTAAGACTATAACTGCTCATAAAGTGAGTACGTCGCATCCAGCCACGACAATGTCAAATATTTCCTGTTCACGCGATGAATCTGTTTTGAGCATTTAACACGATATGCCAGTGCAGATTAGTTTCATCAGTTCTTAGTACCAGATGATTTAAAAATCTGCTCTACGACAGGCCTGAGTTGAAGCAGAAAGGTCTTAAGTTCCTCGGCCGAACTTCCCACTGACTCACCGCCGAGCTCGTGCACGGTGGCCGAGACTTTCGGATCCCTGGCGACTTCCATCACTACTTTTTCTAGACGCGATACCACCGCTGCTGGTGTACCCGTCGGCGCGAACAACCCCGTCCACGAGGTAGAGTCATAGCCGGGTGCAATCGACTCGCTAAGTGTTGGAAGGTCTGGCAGAAACTTTGAGCGTTCTTTGGAGCCTATCGCAAAGGCCTTGACCTCCTTGGCCTGTATCAGCTTGAGGACCGGTGGCAAGTTCTCAAAGATCACCTGGATAGCGCCAGACCGCAAGTCGGTCAGCGACTGAGATGTTCCACGATAGGGAACATGCTGCATCTGGACTTTAGTCAACAACTGAAACATCTCAGTACTTAGGTGTTCGATCGAACCTTGACCGGCACTTCCGTAATTGATACTGCCCGGCTTGGAACGAGCGGCGGCCAAAAATTCCTGCGCTGACGTCCATGGCACATCCTTATTGGCAATCAGAACCACAGGGCTATCTGAGAACTTTGAGATCGGGATGAAATCATTTTGTGCACTGTACTTCAAGTCTGGATGCATGGCCGAATTGCTCAGAATAGATCCCGGAGTTCCTATCATCAAGGTGTGTCCATCCGGTGTCGCCCGCGCTACCTGCATCGCACCTATGGCTCCACCGGCGCCAGTCAAATTCTCGACAACAACCTGTTGGCCCAGACGTGTCGACATCCCGGCGGCGAGCAATCGTGCAAGGGTGTCAGTGCCACCTCCTGCCGCAAAGGGCACGATCAGCCGTATGTTGCGGGATGGAAAAGCCTCGTTCGCCAGCAAGTTATGTGGACAGACTGAAACGGCCATGGCTTTTATGATAAGCCTGCGATTGATTCGTACGATTCTTCTAGCGGTCATAGAATTTTTTATGGCTGGGTTGAGAAAATCTTATGAACTCAAAATTTGATTGTCCGGTCCTCATCGATTTGCCGTGTTGGAATCGGCGAGCGGACCGCATATGACGCACTTGACCATGAGGCACCCTTCATGTACACCCTATCGAATAAGCTTGGAGTTGATGCTTGGCATAGACATCGATGAGAGCCGAAACATTTCCCACTCCTCTGACTTCCCAGAGCTCATTCGGTATCAATCTTGCCGAATCCTCAAGGTTAACGTCAATCTGTCTCGCTGTGCCAGCGAATGCGAATGAACCGACTCTGCGTACGAAATTACCGCGGACCCTGGACTTGCACTCGTGAAGCCAAATGAGAGCCCCATGTGTTGAATCTTCGATCTCTTCGCAATACCCGGTGACCTCGACCCCAACAACGAAAATATCCGCGTCCGCAAATCGCAAGTTCATTTCGTCTTATTGATGGTTGCCGCTCCCACTGAACGGTAGACATCACCGTAATAACGCCTGATCTCGTCAAGTTGTGCCAATGAGGGTGGGGCGTTGGAGAGACGTTTGCTTACAAAGGCGCCATCCATCAGGCGGTTCATGTGCACCGCCATCTCGCCCATCTTCACAAGGGAGGTTATGCCGTTGAGGATTGGGGTGCCTTTACCGGCGTTATTGACCTCCGCATCGGCAAGGAGCGCCATAGCCACTCCGCCGGCCGGGATGACCACTTCTGCGCCACCTTCTACCAACGTGCCTGCGCACTTGAGGAACTCCTCTATGATTTGTTGGCGGGCCTGAGGGTTGGTGAACCCTTCCTTCAGATCGAGAATCCGATCCATTTTCAATCGGGCTACCCCGTTGAGCCGGCTACGAAGTCCTGCCCGGTCGACGTTTTCGACAATGCGAGCAGTGAACTTTTCATTCAACGTTACCAGCGAAAAATTAGCACCCATCATGCAGGCCAGATGCATAGCGCTTTCGCACAACCCCAGGACTGGGATGGAGGCGATTTCACGACATTCGCGGATCCCGGGGTCGGCGATATTGCCAATTAGAAAGGCATCAAAGCCTTCGTCCTGAGCACGCTGCACGTTCTCAAAAACCTCGCCGGTCTCCAAATACTCCAAGTAGCGGTACTGGTCAGTAACGCCACCTATTTTGGTGATACCGTGGATTTCAACGGTGGTGTTGACGTCCTTGACCTTATCAACAATTCGTCGAAGCACGGGATGATATTCACCCCAAGCCTGAGAGCGGGACATACTCTGGTACCAAAGTTTCATCTTGCTAGCCTTTCAACCCTGAACGCTACTTAGGCTTCCAAGGCCACTTTGCCTCTGGAAGAGTTTAGAGGCCCTCATTGTTCAATTAAATTTTGTTGAAAACGAATGTTTTGGGGGCGGCAGATAATACCGACGCTGAACCACATAACAATACACAAGATAATGATTTCTTCATATCTTATTTCCAATGTTGAGCATATGATTAGGCATCAGGATATCTAGCCTAGGAAAGCATACCATTTTTTTATGTGATGTGAATTCTTGGTTCCCCCTGATGGACTCAATTGGCGGAGTGTCTATCCTCCTTGGATATCTTACGGTCATTGGCTTAAATTTCAAATTAAAAACCAGTCTTCAACTCCAATAGTAATCGATGGTGTATGGATTTTTTGGCTTGGCGAATCGCGATGGGTGCATTGTCTGCGCTGCCTTCGAGCAATACAATAGTCCTTGCCATCGATGAGTATGGGGCGGTAATGACGCCCTTAGATGTGAACGGGCTTATCGATTGCCTTTTAAGTTTTGATTTCAAATCAAAGAGATTCCACCGTCCATCATGAGGGTGTGTCCAGTGATCAAACCCGAAGCCGAAGAGGCCAAGAAAACAATAGCATGAGCGATATCTTCTACACTTCCAGGGCGTTTGAGTGGTATGGTGGGTAGTTTCTTTTCTAAGTACTCTGAGGTTGCAAATAGATCGGCGGTCATGTTGGATGGGATGGTGGTGGGGGCAATGGCATTGACCCTCACGGTGGGTGCCCATTCGACCGCAATGACTTTGGTCATGAAGGATACGGCTGCCTTTTGAATGCCATAAGGCGTACCTTTGCCTGAGACCACTACGCCATTTACGCTTGCGATATTCACGATGCTGCCACCACGCTTACGCATGGGGCCTCCAAAGACCTGACAGGTTCTATATACACCGTTCAAATTTACATCGGTGAGTTTCATCCAGGTTTCTTCATCACATCCTGCAAAATCGGTTCTGATTTGAATGCCGTGGGCATTCACCAAAACATTCAGACCCGGGCCTTTCTCAATTTCTTGCTGGATGGCCTCTAAAGATGCTCGATGGGTTACATCTGCCTGTCGGTGCACAATTTGATCTGTATCAGGCTCAGTAACCGGCGAATGATCCACACACCAGACCTTGGCGCCGAGACTGGCAAAGGCTTTGGCCGTGGCAGTACCAAGGGTACCTCGTCCACCGGTGACTAAAACCTGTGCGCCCTTCATCTCCGCATAGGGTTGAAGATAGTTGTTATCTGGTATGTGGCAATCAGGAAAATTTTTCATAATGATGTGTTGGAATTTGTATTAAGAATAAATGTAATCATCGGGTTTGAAGTTTCGGGTCATCTCCCAATAATCGAGCAAACGCCAGGGGGAAGTGGCAAAAACTCTTCCCTTTTTGTTCTTGAACCAACTGCTGACAGCTGGATGAGACCATACCATTTCTCGGTGTATGGCATCCACTCTGTCATTGAATTGATCGTGAACGCTCTCTTTGCACTCCATGCTGGAACGATTGTTCTCGATCAATTCGCGTAAACATGACATGATGTAGCGGGTTTGGCA
>Ga0208618_1000480_pt1 | contig 18238 bp, 19 predicted proteins | sample CryBogCBE18Jul08_FD_184585 | JGI IMG/M metagenome (GOLD analysis project Ga0208618, IMG submission 184585) | Freshwater microbial communities from Crystal Bog, Wisconsin, USA - CBE18Jul08 (SPAdes) | ecosystem: Environmental > Aquatic > Freshwater > Lake | place: Crystal Bog, Wisconsin, USA...
AAAAATCCGTACGGAAATATAAACAATCCTGGCGACATAACATTAAACCCAGATGGATCTAAAACCATAACACCCAATGTCCCCGGCCGTCCTTATGGCGGTTTCTCTGGCATGAGCGAAGTAACCAACGCTTACACAGCTGGCGGTGGTAGCACTGGGTACGTTAATCCTGTTTATCAAAACATGGATCAATTCAATGCGGCCAACAACACTTTGACGGGTGGATCAAAAGCGGCATATGATTACTTGATGGGTAAAGCGCCTTGGAATCCCTTGCCAACCACGCCAACAGGAGAGGTATCTGTTCCGTATCAACAATTGATGGGTCAAAAATTAAGCCCTCAATACATGGTCAATACGCCTCAGATATACGATCCAACAACGCATACATACATAAAAAATCCAAACTATGATTCTGCGTTTAGCGCAACCAAAGATTATTTGGGTGTTCCACAAACAGGTTTGACCAATCCAAATGCGCTTAAAGTTCTGGGCTATACAGAGTTTGCAAAAGGCTTAATGGGATACCCCAACGGCGATGGTACTTTTACCGGTACTGATGGTAAGAAATACAACGCTGATGGAACTTTGTTTGGAAGCACGGCAAGTAGCTCAAGCAGCTCTTCATCCGATGGATCTTTAAACAACGCTAAAGGCGGTTTATTGGGTCTTGCAGCTGGCGGCATGTCAGTTGGTCACTTGGGAGGGTACTCAGATGGTGGACGTTTACTCCGGGGCCCAGGCGATGGTGTCTCTGATTCAATACCTGCTACTATCGGCAGCACTGATCCTGAGCCTGCTCGTCTTGCTGATGGCGAGTTTGTGGTTCCTGCTCGCATCGTTTCTGAGTTGGGTAATGGATCAACTGAAGCGGGCGCTCGTCAACTCTATAAGATGATGGACCGCATTCAAAGCGCCCGTCAAAAAACTGTGGGTAAGGATCGTGTAGCGACCAATACCAACGCATCAAAATACCTTCCCGCATAAGGAAATATCATGACCACGACCGCGACACCAACCGCAGTAACCGAATACCAGACGGGCTTTGCTCCAGAGATAGCCCCATACGGCCAACAATTACTAAGCAATGCTGCATCTTTAACTGACATCAACACTAACCCATATCAACAGTATATGGGCGATCAGGTGGCCCAGTTCACGCCTTTACAGCAGTCGGCCTACAATAATGCCGCCTTGATGCAGACTGCTCCTCAATTGGGGCAAGGTACGGCTCTGGCAGGTATGGCTGGACTTGGTGGTCTTAACGCTCAATATACTTTCCAACCCTCAAACTTTACCGCTTCTGATGCTCAGAGTTTGATGAATCCTTATTTGCAAGCTTCTCTTGCTCCTCAGTTGGCCATCCAACAACAGTTGCAGGGCGCTAATCAGCAAGTACAAAACGCTCAAGCCACTCAAGCAGGTGCATTTGGCGGTTCTAGGTTTGGCGTTCAGAATGCCGCTACCAACTTGAACAATCAGTTGGCTAATCAAAACTTGATTGGCCAAGGCTACAACACAGCGTTTAATAACGCTCAAAATCAATTTAACACCCAGAACCAACTAAATGCTCAACAGCAACAGTTTGGCGCTAACTTGGGTATGCAGGGTCTTAATACAGCCCTTCAGTCAGCCAATACTTTGGGTACGCTGGGCAATGCTCAGTACAACCAGAATCTCGGTATTACAGGTTTACAGAACCAACTGGGTGGCCAGCAACAGCAACAAGAGCAGAACGTTCTCAATACTCAGTATCAGAACTTCTTGAATGCTCAGAACTATCCTTATCAGCAGTTGAACTTCATGTCCAACTTGATTCGCGGTTTGCCAATGACTCAGCAGTCTGCGTCTGTCTATCAGGCTCCCCCAAGCGTGCTTTCACAAGTGGCGGGTCTAGGCTTAACAGCAGCAGGACTCGGAGCGTTCAAGGCGGCTAAAGGCGGTTCTACGAAAGAAATCAAGTCTAGGGGTTTGGTTGATTTGGCTTTGGCCAAGATGGAGGAATGATGTTAGCACCACATAATGTAACTTCTACATTGCGCATGATGTCTGATGCGCAGTTGGCGCAGTATGCACAGATGCATCAAAACGACCCCTACATCTTTCCTCTTGCCTTCCAAGAAAGCCAGGACAGAAAGAACATGCGCGCTCAGCAAATGGCCAAACAAACAGGCCAAGCACAGCCGCCCGTGAATCAGCAAGATCTGGCGCAGATGATGCCTCCACGTCCTATGCCGCAACAAGGTATGCCGCAGGCCGCTCCTCAAGCTTTGGAACAATTACCAGAAGAACAAGGTATTGGTACTTTGCCAGCTGACAATCTCCAGAAGATGGCAGGCGGTGGTATTACAGGTGAACAGCATTTTGATAAAGGCGGTAGCGCTTATGGCTACACTCCTTTGTCCAAAGAAGACTTGCCAACCAATCCAACTGCCGAAGAAATCAACCAGTACGCAAGCGCATTAAGGACTTCAGCTGAAGCCGCCGCCGCTCCAGATCAAGCAAAAACTTCTGCGCTATTTGATCCATACATTCAAAAGCTACAAGCCAAACAAGCCGACATAGAAGACAGAAAAGCCACTAACACGCAGATGGCGCTATTGCAGGCTGGTCTTGGAATGCTTGGCGGAACCTCTCCTTACGCTTTTCAAAACATTTCTACTGGCGGAAAAGAAGGTGTTGCGGCTTATGTTTCGGGCAAAAAAGCTATTCAAGATTCTCAAGATGCTCTTGATCATTCAGAATTCTTGGCTGAGCAAGCTAAAAATGCCGCACTTAAAGGCGACGTACATGATCAAGTTGCTTTACAAAATGCAGCTCAATCTTCAATGTTAGCCGGTAGACAGCTTGGTTTAGCGGGTCTTGCCGCGTTCAGTACATCTCAAGCCAAGGCTGGAGAGCTTTCTGCGAAAAAAGAAGAAAACGAAATCAAAGCCAGTGATATTGCAGGTAAAAAAGACTACTATGCTTCTGAAGCTGAGCTTAATAGAGCAAAGATTCCATCTCAATCAGATAAGTCAAATGCTTTACTTGATTCAAAAATCAATTCTGCAACGCTTCCATTTAAGAAAAAAATATCTGATTTACTTGGCAAGCCATATGTTAATGAAAAAGCAATCAATAATTTAATTGACGAACACAATGCCGCTGTTGATGCGGTATATGAAGGGCATCCAGAGGCGGTAAATAAATATGGTCATTTGCCAAAATTTGTTGCGCCCAAAGATGACACAGAAGGAAATGAATCAAGCTTTTGGGATATTTTCAAAAGCAAAAGCTCTACTCCGGCTGCGGCCACCGCTGCTCCTGCCGCCGTTACGCCGGCTATTGCTCCCAATCCAACTATAGGACTACCGGCTGGCGTGCCTGCTGCTACCACAAGGGATGGGCCGCTGCCTCCAGGGATGAATCCAAACAATCCAAAAGGTGTAAAATTTCTAGGCTTTGAACAATAAGGATAAGCCATGCCAATCGCAAGATTTGAATTGCCTGACGGTCGCATAGGTCGCTTTGAGGTCCCTGAAGGCACAACGCCTGATCAAGCGATGCAATTGATTTCCAGCAATTTGCAGGATTTATTGCCCAAAGAAACGCCTACAAATGAAAAAGCACCTTCCGTGCCAGATCAGCAGCTGGTAAAAGTACCAGCGCAGCCCACCCAAGAAGCGCCAGAACCAAGTCTTGGAAACCCTATGGGGGATGATTTTGCGTCTGCCATAGCCTATGTTCAAAAGCCAGAATACCAAAGCGTATTGTCTGGAGTTCAGCTGCCGCAAGAAAACCTGCAAGGATTAAATCCAAAATTTGTTGCAAGTATGCAAAAAAATTTGGATGCAATGGATCCAGATAAAAGGCAACAAACAATTGATAGACTGACTCAGCAAGAAAATACTGTTGGCGGTAGAGCGGCAAAAATCATTGCTGACCGCTACAAAGCAATGGACTTGCAGCCTGAAAAAGCAAAGTTTGCTACAGACTCCAGAGTTGAAACACAAACAAATCGCTTTATAGACCAGGGCGCAAATCCAGAGACCGCTAGAACATTGGCTCAAGTGCAAGCAGAGCGCGGCGTCATGCGACCTGATCTTCAGCAATTGACTCCTGATATTGTTGGTGAACAAGCCGATAAAGCTGTTCAAGAACAGGCAAAACAACTTGAAGGAGCCGGATTCTTAACTCGAGTTGGCGCTGAAGCTAAATCACAGCTTGCGCAAACTGGCATGGGCTTGATGCAAAATTATGCCGACTTGATTGGCGACACTCAAATGTCCAAAGATCTAATGGGCGCTCAAAGGGTTGAGTCCGAGAAAGGCGCCAATGTGCCAACTGGACCAAGCCTATTTGAAAAGTCGGCTCAACATGCAATTGCCACGCTTGCTACTCAAGCTCCAGTTATGGCAATTGGAACTATTACCGGAACTGCCGCCCCAATGTTGGCGTTTGCTGGCGTTCAGCAGTATGGACAAGCTTATGGCGAAGGCAGGCAAGCTGGTCTTGACCCGGTAGCAGCATCAGCAAGAGCTGGTTTGCAAGCGGCCGCAGAAGTTATGTTTGAGCAGTTTGGTATGCCCAAGTCATTGGCTGGATTGAAAACATTATTCAAAGAAGCCCCGAACAAAAAGCCAGTTACTGCAAACGATGTTGCCGCCTATTTTATGAATGCAATTGCTCACGAGCTTCCTACTGAGCTTGCAACAACTGCCACTCAGTATGGAATTGATATATTGCCAGGAATAGGCACAAACAAAAATCCTAGCTTAGCTGGACTTTACGAACAGCTTGCTGAAACTTTGAGACAAACAATTATTCAATCTGGCGCTACCGCTGGCGCTGCTATTGGCGCCACAAAAGGTACGCAAGCAGCCCAAAGACAGTTAGAGAAAACTGAGTTTGGCCGCAACCTTGCTGTTGCAAATGCCATCAAACAAGATGTTGCTAATGCTGAATTTACACAAGAGGGCATCAATAAAGACGTTGTAGCGCGTTTAAATCCCAACTCGTATGCATATGCTAAGTTTGCTCCAGAAGAGGTGCAGAGACCGCCTTTAACGGCTGCAAACATTGAAAAACAGGAAGCCGCCGAGAAAGTTTTGCAAGAGCCAAAAGAAGGGGATGTTGCTCCTCCATCTGATAGCCAAGACACTCAGGCCATGTTGGATGAATTGAACGGCAAAAAAATCCCCAAGCAGGAGGTAAAAGAAGAGGCCCCTGCTGAAGAGCAAAAATCAGAATTTGATACTAAGCTCGAGCAAATTCAGCTAAAAGCTGACCGCAGTAAACTGGCGGAAGAATCTAATTTAATTCGAAAAAAAGACGAAAGCAAAGGCAAAAGCACTGACGATAATCCTTTGCATGTAGCAATTAGTTCTTTGATAAACCCATTAGCAAGATCAAAAGAGGCAATACAGCAAGCATACAATTTTGGCATAGAAAACAATCGTCCAGATATAGTTAGGGTTGCCAAAAGCATGGGCGCTACAGAAAAACCTGAAGTCAAAACAGAAGCGCCTAAACTTGAAAAAACCAATCTTCCTTTGTTAACCGAGCCAAGCAAAACTGAGCCCACAATACAGGTAACTGATGGCCACCCAGTATCTTCTGGTGGCAAGCTGTATGGTTATTTGCCAGTTTCTACATTGATAGCGCCCGAAAACATTGATAGAACAATGAAAGTTTTAGGCTCTCCATCAAAAGAGGCTTTGATCAATAGAGACATACCGCTCATTCAACAACGCGGTAATTTGCTTTCCAATTGGGAAGTCAATGAAATTCTTGGACAAAAAGCAGAACCAAAAGCGTTAGAGGTTAAGCCACAAATTGGTGTTTCTGAGTCCGCCATTACACCCTTGCCTGTTTTGGAAGAAATATCTAAAACTGCGGTTGGCGCCATCAATACAGCAAATGGATACGTTCAAAGGCTTGCTGAGGCCTTGCCAACAGCAAAAGATCCTGACGCACATCAAAATGCAATTGAAAAACTGAATAACGCGTCAAATGCCATAAATGAAAAAGGTCAGATTGTTGCCGAGGAATCATCCAGGAAAAACAAAAAAACACCTGGCGAACAAAACAGAGCTATTCAAGCTGCGCAAAAAGAATTGAACAAAGCTTTGATTGAGCACGACAAAGCCGTAAAAGAAGCGCGAAAATTATTGGGTGACATAAAGAAAAAAGAACCCAAGCCACAAGTTCGTAAAGTTCGCCCTGCAATTGAAGAGTTGCCATATCCAAAAACACAAGAGCAGATGGATTTGGAGGAAAGATATAAAGACCTTGAAGCTGCGCGAAGAAAAAAAGCTCGCTTGGAAGAAAAAGGCGGTTTATTTGGGGCACTTAGAAAATCTTTGAGTTTATCTGAGATTAAAAACATAAGCCCTGAAAAGCATTTTCTACAGCTCAAAAGCCCAAATGATGAAGGAAGGCTTGTTGATATTGTGAGCGGTAGCGCAATAGAAGACTATTTGCCTCATGAGATGCGCTACAAGTCTCCTACTTTTGACCCGCAACAGTCAGAGCAATACATCATAGAAAAATTGCAGTCTGGCAATTACATGACGTATGATGCCGAGCAAGAAATTGAAAGACTGACCGGCGATATTGATTACATCGAAGGCAACATCAAAGAGTTAGAAGATTTAGTTAAAGAACAACTGGAGTTAAAAGATGTCAATCTCCTCATTGAAGAAGCCGCCGATGAGCAAAGAAGAGCTGATCAAGCTAATCAGGTCTATGAGCCCGAGCACGAGGCTGGAGTTTCTGAACCAGGTAAAAATGAACTGGCACTCAAAAGCGAAACCCCCGATGAAGTAAGGGCCAAGGAGCGCGCCAAAGAAGAACGTGCCAAGGCCGAGAAAGAGGCCGAGCAAAAAGCGGAAGCCGATAAAGGTGTTGGCGAGTTTACTTTGACGGGAAGCAATCGTCCTGCGGATATTGCTGCTGCTAGAGGCCAGACTGGACTATTTGAAAACATCAGTAAAGTTACCAATCTTGAAGACTTTAGGGAAGATAAAGAAGATCAGGAAATAATGGATTGGCTCGACAATACGCGAGCAAGACAATACTTTGATGAAATTCAAACATTGTTACCCAGGGCAATTGATGGCATCAATGATTACGCATTTGTGTCTCAGTTGTACAAAGAGCTGCCAGGAATCGTTAATTATGATGAATCGCATACAAATACACATGCAATGTATGCAATGGATAATTACGTTGATGAACAGACTCAACAATTAGCTGATGCTGTTGAAAAATACAAGTCATCCACTACCAACAGAGAATATTCAGAAAACGGATACCATCTTTTACAATTATTAAAAAGTCTACAGTCATATGCCGATATGGTAAATGACATGCGCTATGACATAAATTTGGCAAAACAAAAATTGCCAGAATTGAATATGCGCAGCTCAAGAGACCGCAAAATCAAGCAAGGCGTTGAGAGCGTGGTTAGAAGGCTTGCATCAGTCACGCCGTTAAAAGTTGTATCAAACATTTCACCTGATATTGGCGGACCAGCTTTTGAGGTTGAGCAAAAAAGAAGCCCATCATTCAAGAGAGCGGTTACTGCGCTTAATAAAGCACGCGATGCTGGAATGCTTACAGACGAAGAGTTTGCAATCAGGGTTGCGGCCGAGCTAGAGGCTGATGATTTCAGAAAGTCTAATCAATTATTAAAAGCCAGGCAGCGCGGGATTCTCCATATCAAGGCAAGATTAAATTACGAAGCCAATCGAGGAAATATTTCCAAAGAAGGTGTTGATCTTGCAGAATGGTTCATGAATCAAAACCCAAGTTTGGTTGATGATCTTGCAATTTCAATTGTCAAACCAGGAGAAGCAAACGTTGCAGGTCATTACAATGACCTTCTTAGGCTTATTGCTCTGATCAAAAAACATGCTGAAGACGGAACAGTGTTGCATGAAATTTTGCATCATTTGGAGCGCATGTTGCCGCCCGACATTCAAGATGCAATAAGAAAAGAATGGCTCAATCAAATTCTTGCTGCATCCAAAAAAGCAAAGACACCCGTTGAGAAGGTTTTCTTTAAGGCATTGCTTGACGCTCACTTTGGAAACAACAAAGCTGATGCGCTTAATTTAACGCCAGAAGAAAAGAAAATATACCAACAATACGCTAGAAAAAATGAACTTGGGCGACCAACTGGTTCAAGTTATGACCTGGCTATTGATATTTTGAAAAATAGCGCGTTGCCATACGATCTGTATCAATATGCCAACCCATCTGAATTCTGGGCGGTCAATGCAACCGATATTGTTGCTGGCAGGTTCAACGCCATTCAAAAAGATAAAAACTCTAAAATTAAAATTTCAACACTTAAAGAGTGGCTGAAAAACTTTGCAGAAAAAATCAAAGGACTATTTGGATTAAATTCAAGCGCACCTCTTTTAAAAGCGTTGGATAGCCTACAAAAATCTGACGGCACATTTAAGTCTAAAGAAATGTTGGGTAGCAAAGATTACCTTAACATTGTGCAGGGGCAGATGTTCCCACATCCCCCTCCACCAAAGAAAAACATTTACGGTCGTCCTGCCACAAAGTCATCCTGGGAGTTGGAGCCAGAGACCAAGATTGGCCACTTGATTGATACGATAGAGCACTCCATCGTAGACAAGCACGTCGATACCCGAAAGGTCCAGCAGGCCATCCAAAAGAACATTGGCTTGATTGAAGACGCTTTTGATGTATACATGAAAGAAGAGCTCTATCATGGACGTACAGCCAAAGCCCTTACAGATTTTTTACGCAATGACTTAAATCCAGTCATCAAAGATTTGGTTGAGGATGGTATTACCATTCCTGAGATTGAAGAGTATTTGCACAACCGTCACGCTGAAGAGCGTAACAATGCAATCGCCAGGATCAATGACAGGTTTTCTGATGTTGAAAAAAATCCTGGATCTGGTATTAGTACCAGCGATGCCCGTAAATATTTAGCAAACCTTAATAAAACCAAGAAAGCCCAACTTGAGAAAGTTGCAGCAAAAATTGATGCAATCATTCAAGATACTCAAAAGATTCTTGTAAAGAACGGTCTTGAGACCCAGGACGTGATTGACAACTGGAACGGCGCATACAAGCACTATGTTCCTCTAATGAGGGACCAGGAAGAGCTTGACTTCAAGCACCACGGTTCTGGTCTTGGTAGAGGATTCCAAACAAAAGGCAAGTCATCTAAGCGCGCTTATGGTTCAACCAAAGAGGTCGTAGACATCCTGGCCAACATTGCCATGCAGCGTGAGGCCGCCATCATTCGTTCTGAGAAAGCCCGGATAGGACGCGCCTTGTATGGTTTGGCTCTGAAAAACCCCAACCCAGACTTTTGGTTGCCGGTTAACCCTGATGCAATCAAAGACAAGAATGCGTTGTATAGAGAGTTGATCAGCATGGGTTTGCCGGTTTCTGTTGCGCAAAACTTTATTCAAGAGCCAACCACACCCAGCATTGATCCAGTGACTGGCAAAGTGATCTATAGGATTAACTCCAGTCTCAGAGACAGCGATAACGTATTCCCTGTTCGCATTAACGGCAAAGATAGGTTTGTGTTCTTTAACACAAAAGACCCCAAGGCTATGCGAATGGTGAGTGCATTGAGTAATCTTGATCCTCAGACTTTAGGTGGAGTGCTCGGTACAAGCGCGATGATTACGCGCTGGATAGCGTCGGTTAATACGCAATATAACCCCGTGTTTGGTGCAATTAACTTTGCTCGAGATGTTCAAGGAGCAATGTTTAACCTGACTAACACTCCGTTGGCTGGTAAGCAAAAAGAAGTTTTGCAACACGTTTTCCCTGCAATGTTTGCAATCATTGGGAATGAGCGCGCAGCCCGCAAAAATAAAGCTCTGACAACGTACTGGTCAAATATGTACGATAGGATGCAAAAAGCTGGTGGAACCACCGGTTTTAGAGAGGCTTTTGCTCGAGGTAAATTCAGCGGTAAAGATACCACCATCATTGAGAGAGAGCTGGCAAAAGAAACGCAAGGGGCCGCCATGAGGCGTGCTCGTTATGTGTTTGATATGCTTTCAGACTACAACGACGGTATGGAAAACGCCGTTCGCTTGTCTGTGTTCAAGGTTGCCCTGGATAACGGCTTTAGTGAAGAAAGAGCTGCGAGTATAGCCAAAAACATCACAATTAACTTTAACCGCAAGGGCCAAAACACGCCCTACATGCAGGCCTTGTTTGCATTCTTCAATGCTGCGGTTCAGGGTACTGTTAAAGTTGGCCAAGTAATGTCTGGTCCAGCCGGTAGAAAAATCATGGCTGGTGGATTTATCATTGGTGCAATACAGGCTATAGCACTTGCTGCAATGGGATTTGACAATGATGAGCCACCAGATTATGTCAAAGACAAAAACTTCATAATTCCAAAGCCAGATGGAACTTATTACATGTTCCCAATGCCTCCAGGATATAACGTATTCCCAGGCGTTGCTCGCATATTGACTGAATACATTTTGGGTCAAAACCACCTTTTATCGGGCGCAAAACCTGCCAGCCAAACTATTGGTCAAGTCATGACGCTCATTGGAGATGCGTTCAACCCTCTTGGATCAGGAAGTTTCCTCCAGCAAGTAACGCCCACGCCTCTTGATCCGGTGGCCGCCGTTTATACAAACAAAGATGCATTTGGTCGTCCAATTTACAAAGAGGACATGGCAACCAAACCAACACCTGGTTTTATGCGCAGCCGAGAAAATGCAACCGCAGTAAGTCAAGCTATTGCTCACTTCTTAAATGACATCAGCTCGCCTGCTGGAACAAAGTTTACAAAAGGCAACATCAGCCCAACCGCTGATGAGTTGGATTACTATGCTGGTCAGTTGGGTGGAGGAGCTGTTCGTGAGGTCATAAAAGCCGCAGAAACGCTCAAGGCGCCATTTACTGGTGAGCCACTACCTTCGTATAGGATTCCTCTTGTTGGACGTTTCTATGGCGATACAAAGAGCCAAGCGGCCATTCAAGACAAGTTCTATAACAATGTGACGTTGATGAATAAATACGCCAACGAAATCAAGAATATAGAAGACAGCGGCCAAGATCCGTCTAAGTTTATTAAACAAAATCCTGCGTCTCAATTGGCTGACAGTGTTGGTGATTATTACAACGCCGTCAATCAAATGAACGCAGAAAGAAAAGAAATGATGCAGGCCAAACTGCCTATGTCAGAGATACGCAAACTGGAGGCCGCTAAAGCTCAAACAATGAAAGACTTTAACGATCAAGTTGCCCAGATTCAGAAACGCCGATAAAGCCGCGCTCAAAGAGGAGACCTATCGTTTTGCGATGGGCCTGTTCCCACATGTCAATCCTCTCTTGTTTTGAGAGATTCGATCCTTGGTCTAGCTCCATGTGGCAGGCATAGCATAAAGCAGCAACACGGTAGTCGTGGGCTTTGAGCCCGCGGCCTTTTCCGTCGCGCAGCTGGTTGGAATGAGCCGCCACAACGGTACCGTCCTGTATACCGCAATGCTGGCAAGGCAGCTCACGACAGGCGTTCAATAGCGGTCTATTCCGATACATTCTTCTTCCTTTTCTTGAGGGCTACGATCCCTTCCGTTGGTTCTAATTCGTCCAGTAAAGCATCGGCCAGCCTAACGCATGTCTTTGCAACACGCTCTGCTTCTTGACGCGCCCAATCTTCATTTTCGTTTGGGGTGTAATGAGCCAGTTTGCCTAGCGCAAACATCGCAGCCAACGCCCTAAAGTTTTCTCTGTCTTCCATCAGTGCATCTCCCCTATAGAGTCGGCTAAAACGTCCTTGTAAACGTTTTTAATGAGGTTCATGGCGTCATCTTCCGGCACGCACATGCGCACTCCCATGCTGCAAAAGAGGCCAGCAAAAGCCAAAAAGACTTCTGTTGGCTCCTCCAGAATTGCGTCCTCCAGCTCGCGTGAGATGAAGACGGCTATTGCATGAGCGGTTCTCATTTGTACAACTTCAGCATTTGTTTTGTGAGCACATCAGACACAGGACCGTTTTTGACGGCCAGGTGTTTAATGTCTTTGTTGTCTTTGATCACCTTGATGGCATCTCTGACACACTTGTTGTACCCAGCTTTGAACTCATCGTCACCGTCCAGGATCATGCAGATGGCGTCTCGGATAAGGCCAGAGGCTTTGCGTTCCTTGGCCAGATCTTTGATCTTGTCGTAGTATTCCGATGGCAGATAAACGCTGTACGGGATTAGTTTGTCACTCATTCTTTCCTCCAATGCTCAAAACTTGAGCGTAACTGGTTGAACAAAGTACGCGCTTCCTGATTGGTTTTGAGCTCTTTTCTGGACTCAATATCAAGATAGGAGCACAGCCACTCTGCACAAGCGGCCTCGTTCTTCTCCATCAACCATTCTTTGCGATTGAGCCATTCCCAGAATTCTTTGTCCCGGCACAACATGCCTGCTATTTTCACAGCCATGTCGCCTGGAAACTCGTCTTCTCGAACCATTGGCATCTCGTTGTCACCCAACCGGACCATCACAACAACATACCTGGAGCCAATAAAGTCTCTCATCAAGTCGTCGGGCAGGTCGTCTGGGTGAACAGCCAAAGTGAGTATGTACCCATCTTTGGACTGCTTCAAAGACGTTTTAATTGCTTCGAACTGAATTGGCTCGCTCAAGCTTGTTCTCCAAATATTCAATGATGGCTTTGTGTTTTAAGGTTTTTTGTGTGAAGAAGGAGATTAACTCCTCTTGCTCCCTCACCCTGTCGTTAAGTTTTAAGTTTTCATCTGTCAGGAGCTTGATGGCCGCTCTGATGTTCTTAATTGTCCCAGGGGTCGGCGATTGGGGTTTGTTGCTTTTTCTCATAAGTATTTACTTTCATTGAAACCATGTGATTGCCTTCTTTGTCCTTGCGCTTCCATCCGTCAAGTTTGATCTTGACTTCATCGCCGTCGGACCTCTCGATCAGGGCCAGTAACAGGTCCTTCTCGATCTCGATGTATCCGTTGAAGTGCGGGGACTTCTCGTTAAACATCTTCTTGGCCGTGAATAAAGTGCCACTGTTGGGGTAATCTGCGCTCATTTAAGTGCTTCCTTTCTTGTTTTAAATAAATCCAATAACTCTGTAAACTCAACTGGGAACTCGGTCTTTAAACGCTCGTAAACCGCTTTATTGACGCGGTAGATACTCTGCACGTCCTCGGGTGTCTTTGTGAGCTCTATGGTCATTTTGGTGGCTTGCATGACGGCTTCTTTCCATCCTCCATCTTTAACCTCTTTAATGTTGATCTGCCACTCAACCATCGGCTCGGCCACGCCAATTTCCTTCAGGCCGGGGAACTCTTTGGATTCCTTGGGCATGGTTGGCTTGGGGTTCTCAACTTTGTACTTTGTTGGTGGCTCTGGTAACGTTTCAAATTTTGGTACTTTTACCAGTGGTTTCTCTACCGGTGGGCTCGAGTCGATAGGATCGTTCTCAACGAGCTCCATCGCTGTCATCCACAAGTAGCGACGTTGATAGGTCTCAACAGCACCCAGGTTTTGAATGTCGTGTGCGCCTTTGAGCTGGGCGGTGGCCATCGGGGAAGTGATCCTGATGGTTGTTCCATCGTCCGTATCTGTGATGCACAAGCTCGCATACTCATTGTCGTAGGACACGATTCCGCAAAGCCCGAGCTGTTCAAAGATCAACTGGACGGCAGGCAGGAAATCCCCCAACTCAAAGTATTTGTAGCCTGCAAAACTGTTTTTACCAGTCTTTTCAAGCTTTGCCTTCATCATCATGATGCGGGCATGCATTAGTTTTTTATGTACGCTCATTTATGTACTCTCTGTATTGGTTGCAAAATTTATTAACGGCGCAGAACGTCTCGCACCGTGTTCTTTCTCCCGGCCGGATCACGATCTCGGCCTTTCCTTTGACAGTCTTGAGTGCCTCTTGAGCCTCTGCTTCTGTCGCATGTACGCTTGTGGCGCGTTTGTTTCCTTCCTTCATAACGGCGTATGAAGTACTTTTTTCCCACATCTGGTCAGGCGTGCAGAGCGGTAGATTCTCGCCCATTTCAACGTCCATCTCAGCGTTGGAGTGTTCTTTTACTCTGTCGATCACAAACTGCTCTCTCTGCTCAAAAGACCACAGATTGACCGGTATGACCTTTATCGGAGCATCGGGATAGTTCTGCCTTGTCTCGGCCTCCCTGCGGCTCCAATCACGAATGATGGCCACGATCTCGATGTTCCTGACTGGCATTTGTTTCACCTTCTCAACCAGCCACGCATAGATGTTGAGCTGGTATTCCCAGTCGATCTTCTCGTTCATCACCGCCCAAGCACCGGTCGTCTTGTAGTCGTTGATGGTCACAGAACCGTCTGCGTTGATGATCTGTAAGTCGATAGCACCGGAGATCCTCCATCCCTCTACACTCGTATGGATGCGCTCCTCCACGACGTGATTCTCGGCCTTACCATGCTCTAGGATGCCGTGTATGGCGGTCCCAAAGATAGACCAGACGTTCTCAGTCACATCACTCTCGAGCTCGTCCATGTGCGCTTTACGCAGCTGTACAAGCCTGGGGGCAGTGATCAACTCAGTGGCGGACAAATGCGCCTTACCCTTGCTGTAAGCAGGGCGCTGCATGATGTTGACAAACGTCTCGGGTAGGTTGAATTTATTCGTTATTTTCATTTCTGGCCTTCATCATGGCGTCTGCAACTGAATAAGCATAATGCGCAAGAACATTACAACTGTCCCAATGGTTTTCTGAATCTTGGCTTGCTAACTCACCCTGCATGGCAAGACCGGCAAACCAGTCTCTTAAATCCATTCCATAATTAGTGGTGTGTGGGAATGCTTTCATCTTTTCTCCTGTAGAATAGTGGTTGTTGGCAACACATTGTAACAACACTAATTCATGTCTTGCAAGGGGACTTATGGCAACATCCACAACTCAGCTCAGTTTGAAGCACATGCGAGAGCGTGGGTTCTATGCGGAAGTCGTTGAAAGATTTAACTTTTTTACCAAACGCAAGAACGATTTCGCAGGGTTTATCGACATACTTTGCTTGTCAGAAGGGGTTGTAATGGGTGTACAAACAACGTCTTATGGCCACGTTAGCACAAGGGTTAATAAGATTTTGACGCATGAGAACTACGCTGTTGTGAAGGCGTCAGGCATCAAGATAGAGGTGCATGGTTGGCGCAAAGTAAAAAACCGTTGGCAAGTGAGAATAGTTGAGTTATGATGCAGGCGTTTCTTCTGTAGTTGCTACTTCTTTGTGAAGTTTTATCCCGGCCTGGTGTCGGGATTTTTTTCCTGGTAATAGTACCAAGATGTATGGAGATTGAGGCGATGCATAGCTGTGGGACATGTTCCGACTTTAAGTGCAGTCTCCATTCATGTTGGTGAACGAGGCCACCTGATATAACAGGGAACCGTAGGGATGGACTTGTTTGTAAGCCTGAACCCACCCCGTCACCAACAATCAACACGCATGGGGATTGTTGGGTGTGCACACCCAGTTGCTTTGCAATTCCGCAAGAGCAGTCCCCAGCCGTGTTGGTGTCCAACGGGTTAGCGCCGTTGAAACCTCCTTTCGAGTTTGGAACATAACCACTGCTTTATGTGAGCACCAACAACTAAGCACCTCTCGGGGTGCTTTTTTATTGCCCGAAATCGGTTTGTAGAAACCGAAATAGCATAGCTTTATGCATTTCTACACGCCCAAAAGCCGGCTTATGGCGGTGCTAAAAATGCAGAGTAAATGCAAGACTACATTTATTATTACTTGACACGTTTTTTTATTTTTTGATATACTGTGGCCATCAACGGATTGGTAACCCGTTGTAGTTCCGACAAAACGCACTCGCAAACCCATTGGTGAGCGGGCTTCGTCAAAGCTAGAGATTCCTGTGTCGGCAGGGCTCTATGCGGCAACCAAGCCTAAAGCTCGTTCACCAATGGGTTTTTTGCTTTCTGGCCCACCTTCTCTAAGAAGCTATCCGCAAAAGGATGACTGGAAGTTTTAGGAAGCAAGTAGCTGTACTGCGTCATGGCATCAGCAAAAGCGTAGTGATTCTTCTCCTTGTCCATACCGTTCCGGCTTAGAGTGATCGCATCATGGAAGACGCAAGATGCAATGGGGGCATTCACGCTTTTGTTATCCACTGGTTCAGTTCTAGTGGGGGAATGATGAAAGCTGCCGAGTCCCAGCAGACGCCGCAATGTGGTGGAAAGCTCGGCAAGTCAACCTAACATGCTATGAGTTGACCCATCTGAAAACCTCAACGAAGGGACCGGTTGGAAAGTGTGCTTAGCTCGCTTCGGCGTGCTAGGCATTCCTACGACCACCTACTTCCTAACTCAGCTAACCGGTTGGAAAATATGCGAATCAACTTACAGTGCGCTTATAAGGACAAGGACAAAGTGAAAGCGCTCGGCGCTCGATGGGATGTAGCAAACAGGGTTTGGTACATCATTGACGTTGAGGACTTAACACCATTCATGCGCTGGATACCACCTTCTGACGCTGATAAAAGGCCCGTAGAAGAGCTTATTACTCTTGAAGATTTCTTAAAGCGTTCATACACAAAGCACATATCGCTCACGATTAGATCAGCAAAAGCGTTTGGTATACCTTACCCTCTCGAGTCTGGATGGGCTCAAAAATACGCTAAAAAAACAGCGCTCGTTAAAAGACTATCTGTTGGTAAAAAAGCCAAGAGTTAGGGAAAACCCCTAGAGACATTATCTAACACATGATTCAAAATTGTTTTCATGTCTTACAACACAAGGAGCAACATGGAAGACTTAAACCCCACTACAAGACGTTACCCTCGCACGCTAGAGGAGGCATTCCCAGGTTCACCGGACATGGCTGAATGGTTCTTCAGGGACCCGAATCCACACCCGGTTGGTTGGTACATGATTGCCACCGTGGCAATTGTTTTGTTTTTATTGATTACTTTACTTGTGAGGAACATATGCACCCCGTAATCAACGCGCTGACTGAGCTGCATTACAAACTCGAGGAAGCACACCAGCTTCTCGAGAAAGTGGCAGATGAGTACAACATGATACTGAAAGAAAACGTACAGCTCAAAGACAAGCTGTTTTGGCAAGATGAAACCGATGATGGGAAATGTTAATGACTGAAGGACTACCAACATTTAAGCAGCCAGTTCTGGTGCTTAATGACATTATTTACTTACCGCCTTACAACAGACCTCCATCCAGAATCTTCTGGTACGGACCTGGAGGACGCGCCTATAGCACCAAGGAGCTTTTGGACGCCGGAGCCCGCGTGATGATCATGGATCTGTGGGAGAGATACTGGTTAAGGAGCATGGTGAAGATGGAGCCCAACGCAACAATAGGAGAGATCAAACGTGCCTATCAAAGACTTTTCGGAACTATTTGACGAGTGGAAGAAACAACAGGAGAAAAAAATGTTTAAACCTACAAACAACGTAACAAAAGAAACTTTCAATTATGTGGTCAGTCACCCAGGTTGCAGATCGCATGATCTTGTAACTTACATCACGAGCATTGGATTAAACCCAAGCTCTGCTACTGCGATATTGACGGCCTGCGTGAAAGAGAAAAAGATCAAGAGAGAAAACGGCAAATACTTTGCTTTGCAAAATGTTTATACGCCTCTCAAGTTTAAGTACAAAAAAGCAGAACAAAAGCCTGAACCTGAAGTGGTAAAAGTACCAGAGCCTGCAAAGCCTCCAAGACTGTCTGCCGAATACATCGTGTCTCATATTCCGGTGAACGAAGCAAAAGCGTTATACATCGAGCTCAAAGAGATTTTTGAGAATGTATGAAGTCACCAGCTTCATATTGGTTTGCATCGCATTGATCTGTGCTCTCATGAGCGCAGGTCTTGTGATGTTGTGTGTATGGATAGGGTATATGGTGATGAATCATGACTAAAGAAGAAATCATAGAGATGGCTAAACAAGTAAAGTTGCCTTACGACTACATTACGGGTGAGCCAATGTGGTTAGATAAACTAGAACAGTTTGCCAAACTGGTAGCAGAAAAAGAACGTGAGGAATGTGCAAAGATATGCGATGACAGAGTGAATGCTTATCAATATGCAACTGATCCGTGGGCACGAGAGCACATTGAAGAGGCAAAACATTTAGCTGAACTAATCCGAACAAGGGGACAAAATAATGGGTGATATGGCTGAAATATTTAATGAATGGAAAGAATACAAAAAAGAACGCAGGCAAAGGCTTGGTATGCCATGCCCTGATT
>Ga0208618_1000482_pt1 | contig 18196 bp, 37 predicted proteins | sample CryBogCBE18Jul08_FD_184585 | JGI IMG/M metagenome (GOLD analysis project Ga0208618, IMG submission 184585) | Freshwater microbial communities from Crystal Bog, Wisconsin, USA - CBE18Jul08 (SPAdes) | ecosystem: Environmental > Aquatic > Freshwater > Lake | place: Crystal Bog, Wisconsin, USA...
GGTCAGTGTAGTCCAAGTTTCTGGTATAGATTGATCCATAGCCTGTCCAAATAGTTTATTGATTCGTTCGTTCATATAATTCTACCTAAACCTTCATAAATGAGTTGATCTAATTCATATTGATAGTCTAAACCATTTCTACGCTTATGATAAATAGTAACAAGTAATTCTGTAGTAATTGATCTATCAACAAGGCCAAGACCACGAATTTCCATTTCGTCTAAAATTTCCTCATCATCAAAGTCTGCTAAATCAACATCGATTTCGACTTCTTTATAAACAGTTTGATATTTACTCATTCTTCAACTCCAAAATGTGCTCGAATAAATTTACTCACATAAGAATCCATGTCTGCTTGTTCTACTTCATCAGCAATATTACAACATTCTTTGACAATCAACTCGGCTAATGCCTCTATCAATGGCCACTGTTTGGTATTGTTTAAGTATTCAACACTAATGCCAACTTCTGTTGCTAACTGTTTGATTCGTTCGTTCATCATTCATCCTCTGTCACTACAAAGTGACTGATAATTAAATCCAATGCCTCAATAGTGCGTATGTTGGTTGCTACATCTTCGGGATGTAGCCAATAGCCATCTGGATTGCTGTCAGTCTTGGGATTCTTTTTCCACTGTTTTAACTCTTTCTTAAGATATGCAAGATAGTCTTTTAAGTTAAGACTAGTAATGCGATCTGCGGTTTCGCCGTCAATCCACTGATAAGGTTTATGTTTAGATTTGCTCATTCTTCAACTCCAATATATCTTGAATACCCGTTGTAATTTATTATAACGCATATACAACACAGAGTCAAACAATTTAAACACAAATCCAAATTGATTGCTGGCTAATGGATAAAAGTTAAACCCTGTGCGAACTTGGCCGCCTTCATCTCTAATGTGTATCATTCTTCAACTCCGAAATGTAGTATACCGCCCGGTCCATTATCAAAATGTTTTTCAATTCTCATAGCGTAATGATCACCTTCTTTGGTGCCATCCATCACAGCATTGACACATTCTAACACCAGCAACTCGGCGAATTTATCCCGGAGTCTTGCTAATTGTTCAGAGGTTAAGGTAGTCCAAGTTTCGGACACGGCTTGATCCAAGGCTCGAGCAAACAGCCGATCAATTGGTTTGTTCATAATTAAGTTCTCCAAATTTCATCAAATCCTTCTTCTAAAGTAGGATCCTCCCAATATTCGATCATTTGAATTATTACTCTTTGAGGAATAACTTTGCCTGGACGACTCTTAAGTCTGCGCTTTAATTCTGTCGGCCCTGGGGTTTTAAATACTATGGCAATCTTATAGTAATTAGGTAACATATGAAATTTCTTTACACGACTTGTAACTGTAGTACTAGTTTGATCCCAAATAATATCTTTATCATCATCTCTTGCTTCTGCCACCTGGGCTACCATCATATTAACGGCAGTTGGCATGTATTCGTCGAACACTTCACTATAAGTTTTGCCAACATTACGAGCATGGTCTTCTACAAACAAGTCTGTGCTTACATACACACATTCTTTAGCCCATTCTTGATTTTTAATCCATGTGCTCTTGCCGCTACCCGGGATCCCAACTAATATATATAATTTTGGCATATTGATTGTGTTGTAAATATGTCTATATTATAACTGGCGACTAATTAAAAATCAATAGTATTTGTTGTAAAAATACAACGAAATTTATTATTTAAAACTAAGATTTTTTATTTTTGATATTCGTAATATAATCTTTGTGACTCCAAGAAATATCATTATAATTAAATTTTTGTTGTTGTAATTCATCTAGTACTTTTTGTACTTTGTCTAATTTTCTTCTTTTTCTCAATATTTCTATTACACTATCACCGCCAAATCTTTTTAGACCATAGGCAATAACTGCAAAATTTGGCAAACTGAACATTGGTTTTAAATATCCATCATCTATACCGTAAGGATCGTTTTCTAATTTTTCTGCGATATACTTAACCTCTTCGGGTATATTGTAGTACATGTATTTCCAAAATTCAGAATCTTGTCTATTTCCGCAGTAACAATATCGAATATAGTGATAAATATTTTCGTAAAATTCATTCATTTCTTTATTATACATAACTCGATCAAAGTCAAACGTTGTTCCATTGTTTATTAAACAAAAACGTGACACTTGTCGAATAGTATGATGAATATTTGTTGCTTCAAGAGGTTCAGCAAAACCACTACATAGACCAACGGCAATACAGTTGCCCACCCACTGCTGATCCCAATATCCGCTTTTAAATCTCAATCTGCGTCCACTATCAGTTAACTCTACTCCGTATTTTTTCTTTGACCATAACGAAAAATTATTGAAAGCTGTTTCATCTGACAAAAAATCACTACAATACAGGTAACCAGATCCCCATCTGTTTCCCAGAGGGACTTGTAAGATCCACCCATTATCAGTGGCTTCGGCAATTGAATATGGTGGAATTTCTTTATGCTCTACTTCAACTGGGCTGGGTATGAAACTGTTTAACGGCAACCAGTCAGATTTATCAATCCATTTAGTATCTAAATTTTTAAATATAACTGACTGAAATCCGGTAGCATCAATAAAATAATCACCGTATATTTTATGTCCATCCTCTAAGACAACATAATCAACATTTACTCCTACTTTGTTAACATGCTCTACGTTTCCGTTAATTATAGTAATTTTATCTTTAAATTTGTTTTCGATATATTTGCTTAATAACGTAGCATCTACATGCATTGAATGCCCAATTTTTTTAATTATTTTTGGAATTCTATCTTTATTTAAAAATTGAAATAAAGGTATTTTCTCATACTCGCCACGTGCTAGTTCAAGCATTCCGGTATTTTTTTGTTCTAGTAACCTGCCATAAGGAAAAAAAGTATGATAAAAATCAGACCCGTCTCCGGTCCAATTAACAAATCTCATAGACAATTTAAGAGTAGCATTTACATTTTGTATTAACTCTTCTTCAGTAATTCCGATATCTTCTAGATATTCAAGAAAATTTGGAGTGAGACTTTCGCCGACTCCGATAATTGGTTTATTTTTATCGTAAACTAAAACTACTTCGGCCTCATTTTCCCATACAGTAGCAAGATATGTAGCGGCTATAATACCTGCTGTTCCTGCTCCAACTACTATATATTTTGTTTTTTTAATATTCATAATGTTAGTGTAACTTCATAAAACAATTGGGTCAATTAAAATTTAATCAGTAGATGTAATTAACTCGGTGGCTATCTGACTTCGCGCTTTAATTGTTTTTTGACCTAGTATAATAATACCATAATTTTTTTTATCTTTTTCAACTAACATAATAACACATCTGCCAGCAGGATTAGTAAATCCTGTTTTAGATATTAAAATATTATCAAATTTAAAAATACTAGGATTAGTATTGTATAAATGAATTTTAATTATTTTACGACCTTTTGTTATGTTAATATCAGCTGTTCGCATATCAGCCATATCACGGATGATTTCATTTTCGCTTATTGTTTCTAAAAATTTTAATAAGTCTTCGGCACTACTGACATTATTAAAAGATAATCCGGTGCTGTCATCTAGATGTGTATGTATTAATCCATGAGATTGTACATATTCGTTAACATCATAAATGAATTTTGAAAATCCATTAGGATAAGTTCTAGCTAATGTTTCTGCCGCACGGTTGTCTGAACTTACCAGCATGGCACGCATTAAATCTCTTCTGCTTACTAATATACCGTTTGGAAAATGCCCTTTACTACTGCCGTTAACTTTAACTTTTTCGTCTAACTCAACCCCACTTCTCAATATTGTTATGGCAGTAAATAGTTTAGTTATACTGGCAATAGGCCTTACTTCATGAATGTTATATGCTGATTTAAATTGTTGATTAGTGTAATCATATAAAGCAAAGCTACCAGTTTGAGCTTGAGCATACATATTCAATAGTATTATTGATAATAAAATTATTTTTTTAATCATACCATTCACACCCACTTCAACATAAACCACTCAAGGTCTTCTTTGCGACTAAAATATACTTTACCATAGATAATGTCATCTTCCCATCTTGTTTGATGTATGAAGTGATTGAAGCTAGGAGATCCAAATACTGTATGCCACCATTTTTGAATCTCATTATAGTTTTTTGGAAGATTAAAGGCCACAACATTCCACGGACCTTCACCAGTGTCATCTAAATCTGCCTTTAAGTCGTACGTATGAACGAACATCATGCCCATCTTAATAAAAACATAGTCATTTCTTCCGGAGATCGAAATTTCCACATATCAAAACTGACTCTCACTCCACAATCTTGTTTCTTAGACCAGTCATGTATAGGATCCATGTCTGCTTCTTTAAGTCCTACTTCAAATCCTCGCGGTCCTGGTGTCCAAGTGGCTTTTAACTTGTAACCCGGCAGTTTATGCCAAATAATTTTTGTTTTCATAGAATGGTATCTATTATTTACGATTTTAATTAAAGCTGATAGGTCAATAGGTGTATTCATTTCCATCTTAATGCGAACCAAATAGCATCATCTTTATTTGTAAAAGATACATCTACATAATATTCGATATCATCTGCGTTGTGATTAGATCCAGTATTCATATGCCATCCTTTGCCGTGCCAAAATATAATTGGTGAACAATGTAGCAACGGCCCTATGTAATCAATCAACCACCCTAGTAACTCTGGCCAGTCGCGATTAATTATTCTAACTTTATAATTAAAATTATTTTGCGGCGTCTTTGGCAACTTCCTGTACCTTTAATACACCGTTATCAAACATTTTAGCAATGCCGCTGAATCCCACAGTACAAATTACAATACCTAAAATAAATCCTGATATAAATTTTGTCATGTTTTCTCCTTAAAAGTATCCCAATTTAAACCTTGCCAACTGTCTACGTTATCTACTTCAATTGGTTTTTTATATCGAAAAGTAATCCAATGATCGTGGTCCCAATATAATTGTCCACAACTAGTAGAATACTTATCACTCCATGAGCATCGATACCATCCATTATATACAGGCTTAATACTACTTGGAAATTCTGGTGATAGTTCTAAATCTGTAGGGTAATAATTTGATCCGCACATACCATCATCTTCATCTGTATTTTCGTAAACTGCGACCCCATCCTCTTCAATTAAAGTCAAAGAATAAGTACATGATTTTCCCGAAGTGCTGTAATCGGTATTATCAATACTCTCATTGTCGTATTTAATGGTTGAAGTCAATTTCCAACCATCTATATTACTATAACTAAATTTTAATTTTTTTGGATCAAACGGCGATCTTATTGCAAATTCGCCATTAAAGAACGTGCCTTTTTCGCACGACTGCCCAGTAAAAACTATAGATCCGACTGGTTGTTCACTTACATAAACTTCACGATCTTCTTCTACTTGACAACCAATATTATTTAAATTATTAATATCTAAATTCGAAACCCAAATTTCTTCATCGTTTTCATCATATACAGTAACAATACTCGCTCCATCCATCTCTGCTCCGCTCTCGTGGGCTATATCACTACATTCATACCACCCGCCCCCAGGAGCAAAATTATATTCATCGGGTATGTCTAATTCGTTGTCCCAATCGCCGATGTATTCTTCTACGTCTATATTGTGTTTTTTAAAATATTCAAATGTTTTATTATCAACGGTACCTAGTACAATTTCTCCGCCATATCCTGATATATCAATGCGATATGTTCGTGGCGTAAATTTTAGTGTAGCAAAGAGTTCTTCTTTTTGTTTACGTGTGGCCATATCATTCTCTTGAAGTAATAATTTTATCAGCAAGTCCGTATGCTACAGCTTCTTGAGCGTTCATAAAATTATCGCGTTCCATATCTGCTGTTAGCTCATTAAACGATTTTCCGGCCGAATTATGCTTTACATAAATTTCAGTTAAATTTTTCTTCATAGCTAAAATTTCTTCAACTTGAATTAGCATGTCAGTTGCCTGCCCGCGAGCTCCGCCCGATGGTTGATGAATCATATGTCTTGCGTTTGGTAAAATTAATCGCTTTCCTGGAGCGCCAGCTTGGGCTAATAGTGAGCCCATGCTACAAGCTTCGCCCATCACCACTGTACTTACATCAGGTTTAATAAATTGCATAGTATCATACATACTCATTCCGGCAGTTACCATACCACCAGGACTATTAATATACATTATTACATCTTTATCAGGATCTTCTGCTTCTAAAAATAATAGTTGAGCAACTACCAAACTAGCAGTATGCTCGTTAACTTCAGTATCTAGCATAATAATACGGTCGCGGAGTAATCGACTGTATATGTCATAACTACGTTCGCCTTTAGATGTTTGTTCAACAACCATTGGAATTAAACTGGGCATAATGTTCCTTTATAATAATAAATACAATTATAACATATTATAGAAATTAAATCAATGCGTGACTTACTCAATATTTTAGAAAAAGTTGGTGCTGGATCCAATACCGAAGAATTTGAACTACAAACGGATCATGGAATAATTCCATCTAACGATCCTTTACAACCAGAAGATAATATTAAATTATACGGTCGTAAATTTCAAAAAAGATATTCAAACAATAACAATTTAAATTTCAATAAACCAAATTTAAATTAAATCCAATAATTGTTTTTCTTTCAGTAGATGGATTAGGAGCTGATTGATGAAGAATACAACTAGGGAAGGTTAATATATCACCTTCTTTAACATCAACAGTAAATTCCCTATCCATTATTTTAAACAAAGTTTTACTTGAATTCTCTGGCAATTCAACATAATATATATTGGCAAATAAAGTAGAAGGATGCGTATGCCATGAATGATGATTTAAATACCCATATTGTTGGAACCATAATCCGTTGACAGATAACATTTTATCAAATTCAAAGATTTTACATACTTCTTGAATATGGTCATTAAATATTTTTTCCACATGGGCTACATAAGGTCGATGAACGTTCTTTGGTAAATTCCAATCAGTAGTAGTAGCATAGTTTATTTGGGTTGCGCCGACACTAATTTGATTATTCATATTCATTTCAGATATTGCTTTTAATATTTGATCTTTATGAAAAGAATGGTTTTCGACCGTAGATACTAAAAAAGGAAATGATTGTTCAATTATTTTCATTTTTTAAGATCCGAAATATAATCACATATATTTAAATCCAATGCCTCTTGAGCACTTAACCAAACATCGCTAGCAGGAAGCAATTTATTACGTATTATGTCTTCTGATAATCCTGTACATTCTTTGTAGTGTTCTATCATACGGTGTTGTATTAAATTGAATTCTTTAGTCATAGCAAAAAGCTCATGTGCTTTGCCATCTACTCCCCAAGAATATTGGTGACTGAGAATTGAAGTATTTGGAGTCAACACTCGTCTTCCTTTATGCCCTGCTAAAAATATTAATAATCCAGAACTAGCAATAGAACCTAATCCTACGGTTTTAATAGGTATGGTTGAAGATTTTATGACATCAATTAACGCAAACGCATTATCAACTGCTCCTCCTTCTGAGCAAATCATAAGTAGTAATTCTTTTTTCTTTTTACGTCTTACATGATTTTCAATTAATATCCATTCAACAATAGGTTTAATGGTTTCTTCATTAACTTCATCCATAAAAACATAGATACCAGCCTCTTGAAGTAGCTGTGTAGGATCTTTGTTAGCATCATCTTGATTTTGTATATTGGTCATGATTTTGTTTAGTTATGAACAGATTATACTGTTTATTTCAAATATATCCTATTACTTATGAATTTAAATTTGTCAAATATTAAAAAACCGGCAAAAGCCGGTTTTAATACTTGTCATCTGTGTTGTTTACTTAACAGATTTTTGAGTTTTTTTGGTAAAGTCCTCAAATGAACTTTGAGCAAATGACTGTACTGATTTAATTGCAGATAAATTGGCACGAGCAAAATTAGCGTTAGCTTTTGACAAAGTTGTCAATGTGTCACGTACAATTTCTGGTTGCACATATGATAGCGCAGATAATGTATTTTTTTCTGCTGTATCAATTACTTTTTCCGCGTCAAAAAACTTTTCAATTTCTTTGGTAAATTCCATTTTATTTCTCCTAATGTTAAGCGAGTTTATTGTAAGCCCGACCTATTCAGCACTTACTGATCTCTACTATATTTATGTATTATAACAAGAATTATATTGCTACGCAACATAATTTTACTATCAACTTATCCAAAATTTTTATTAATTTTAAGTAAATTAATTTTTTCAAATATTTTGATATATACCCACCCAATATCAAATTCAAACCATCGACGACTTAATTTTGGATTCCCTGGACTCAAATGATGATTATTATGTAATTCTTCACCCCCGACGATAATTCCAAAAGGTATTAAGTTATGACTACAATCTTTGGTTTCTCCGTTGCGATACCCGCACCAATGAGCAAGACCGTTTATTACTCCGGCTGCCCAGAAAGGAATCCAAATCATTTGTATTCCCCAAATTAAAAATCCATATATACCAAATATAGCAACATCAATAATCAACATTAATAATATGCCTAAGCGACTATGTTTGGAATATATATTATTTTCAACCCAATCATCCGGGGTACCACGCCCGTAAAATTCTACCATATCTTTATCTTTTACCGCTTTACTATATAACATGGCACCACTAAAAAATACACGCCAAATACCATCTACGTGAGGTGAATGAGGATCTTTATAACGATCACTATATCTGTGATGACATCTATGAACTGCCACCCATTGTTTAGTAATCATTCCTGTAGTAAGCCAAAGCCAAAAACGGAAAAAATGTTCTAACAATGGATTGAATATTATGCCTCGATGTGCTTGTCCGCGATGTAAAAATAAAGTAACACAAATTATAGTAATATGTGTAACAACCAGTAGATAGATTATTTCCTGCATCTATTACTTAGTGTTAGTTAAACAACTTGTTTGATATCCATTACTATTTCACTGTAATTTTCTAATACAGTAAGATTGTTATCTTGGGCAAAATTCATAGCAAATTCAAATGCCAACGGTTCTACGTCTTTTAATTTATCATCTACAACTACAGATTTAACATTATTGACTACTATAGGAAAAATACAATTACTGTATCCTTGCATTTTATGGTTGTGAGCCTCATTGACACTATGTAATTTTCCAACGGTACGATATTGTGCTAATGCTGAACATAGCCTCTCTGCCCAATCACTTGGACGAAATATCGAGCCAGAACTTGTTAACCCCTGTATTAGATACTTCATTTAGATTTGAACTTTTCGGGATAATTTAGACGTTCCCATTCCTCGTCTGATACGGGCCACCAGTTACTCATTGTACTATTACCAAATATGTTACAATAGCTATAATAGCTATAATGGCAAATGTTTGCCCATATTCTTTTTCAAGTCTTGATATGGTCTTCATAATTATCTTCCGTTATTTAGGCTACTCACTAGTTGTGCAGCACGAGCTTTACGAGCTTCTATGATAGCTTCGATAACTCCGTCTAAAAATTGTTTAATCTTTTTCATACTGATTTTTCCTATACAAATTTTTGTTGATATTCACGGCTTAAACGATCTACATCTGCCACAGTAGCTGGGTTTTTACTTTGGATATAAGCTTCTAATCCGGTCATCTGATCTTGTTTAAAAAACTTTTTGAGTTGTTTTAATAATTTTGACATTTTGTGTCCTTTGTTGAATGATAGTAAAAACGTTATTAGTGTTTCTACTTAGTATTTAGTGTTGCTACGCAACAATTGTATTTTTTTCTAGTATAAGCTAAAATGGATTAAATAATTGATATAAGGAGAATTGTATGATAGTAGTTATTTTAATAGCCATAGTAGCATTGGGTGTAGCCATATGGTATAATCGTCAGTCGCCAGCAGATAAATCAGAAGCATTGAATGCTAAGACAATCGACGAATCGCCTCAGCCAATCAAATGTGGATGCGGGCGTAGTCCATCGGGAATTTGTGTAGGATTGCATAAGTTATCAAAAGAAGAATGGGATTTACAAAATTCTCCGACAGAACCTGTTATAAAAGCAAAAACTTCTAGAAAATCTAAAATAGAAAAATTAGAAGATATCGCTAAAGATGAGGCGGAAGTTAAAATTAAGAAGCCACGTGCTCCTAGAAAATCAAAAAATATTGATTCAACCCAATCCTGAATATGTTGAATATTAATTTTAATTACGGCAATATAAAAATAAATTCTGCCCCAATTGCTGAAACACCTTACATAAATGTGCCAGTAAAACTAAAGCAGAATAATCAAGTAATAAGACCTGCTAAATTACCACCAGGTACTCCTGCGGGAACTATTAGAATTAGTTAACTATTGATTAGCATACGTATTAAACCTATGCTATCAATAATTACTAAGAAACTAGCATTTGCCAATAATCCAAAACTTTGTCTGGTATAACAAGCCCAGCCTGATGCCACGCATCCACTAATAAAAATAGTATAAAGTGGTATAACAGGAATATTAGGCACAGTTGCGGCAAAAATTACAGCACTAACTACGCTACACGCCCACGCAAACACTTCGGCACAAAATCTTAACGGGTAACTTTTAAAGTCGCTTTTAATATATTGCCATGAATTAGTGATCCATTCCATAATTAAATCTTTCCTTTTAATTTTCCAAATATAAATGATTCTTTGGTCAGCCATCTTTTTTCTATAATATCCTCACCAGGTCCGGTCCACAGAGCTTTTCCTTGATAGGCTTTATTCATCCAGATAAGTTTTTTACTTTCGTCACATTGTCGTGGCCAAAAGGAAAATTTTTCATTCCATTGAGCTCGTTTGTAGAACGATTCATCAAATGTATCTATACTATGCTCAACCGTTGATAAATCGAAAGCTGGCAAGATTTTTTCCTTTTGATTCACACATAATATCAAAGTTATCGTTAAATGTTAATGCCCAGTTATTAACTGCTGAGTTCCAGTAAAAATTACTATGAGCTCTGAGTTTTTGTTTTTTATAACCGCTATTAAGCAAATTATCTAAATTAGGCAAAGTCTCCGGATCATGATTAATAAGACAATCTTCTCTACTCACAGAGTAATGAATAACAGGGCGCACTCCTCGCCAGCTGTCGATTATACGTTTACATCTATCGTCGGCTGGGAGAATGTACTCTCCTGTACGGATCCAGTGATGGTGTATATCAAGTACAAGGGCACAATCTTTGGCGAGCTCAATACTGTCTTCGACCCCCCACGACATTTCGTCATTTTCAATGGTAAGACAGTTTCTTGCTTCTGTGGATAATCGCGGGATAACACTTTTGATACCAGCGGGACCGAGTCTACCGGCAATGTGGACATTGATCTTAAAGTCCTGATATGTTTTACCGTATCCCATCCATCGAGCCATGTCTGCATGATATTCAAATTCCTCTATACTACGGTTAACAATATCCGGATTATCGCTAGCCAACACAGTAAATTGGCCAGGATGAAAACTAAGCCTAACATTATTATTACGGGCCGTTTCGCCGATCGCCCCGAAGTGCGTTTCACAATATTTGATGACATCTTGCCGGCGCCAAAAATAGCTCCAATTGTTGTGAGTATATACAGGAAGAATATCGCTACTAAGCCGTACCATTCGTAAATGTTCATCTAAAGTTCCTACTCTTTTTACAAGTTTTCCTGTTGACTCGATGTTCTGAACCATGATGTCCCAGAGCTTTTGTTCGGCAACCTCTTGTGTTTGACGATTAAGCCATGCTACAGTAGTACCGCCTGTATTATATTGTTTAGCATCATCTTTAGCAGATATACCGTTAACCTGATCAGGGTGATCAATCCACTTACAAGCGAACCCAATTTTTTTGATATTCATAAGTATATATTCATAAAATGTTCAATAACAAGATAGTAAGCCCAAATAGGAAATATAATAGAAAAGAATGTACTCCAAAAGCCTTTAGCAAGTACGATTCCCATTAACCATCCTATTAACAAAATAAGTGATGTAATGGATTGCATATTAATATTTAAATAATTAGACATAGTATATTATAGCAATATACTGATTAATAGTCAACTATTAAGAATACTTAAAACATTAGTAAATGAATCTTTACCTAAATTTGGTAAATCAGCTAATTCTTTGCGTATAGCACCTGGATGGTCTACCAAAATCCATTGTACGTGTGGAGTCGATTTAATAGCCTGCAGTACCAGTCCACGATAGTTCCGAGCTCGTAATTCTAAAATTTTATCAAGTTTGATTGATTTTTCTTCCCAATCAAACCCTAGTAATAATACAACATCACAAATAGATGCTGCCAAATTCATTGCCACGATTTCGTCTTGATTATCTACATCATGCCCCATAAAGTCTCCTTCATATAGTCTGACCCCTTGTGGTCGATCTAATTTATTATAGGAAGAGTTAGGAATATAAAAATTGCAAGTAACGTGAAAAGCTCGTTTAATTAATTCTTGAGATTTTTTCATATCATGGCATACTACATTATCAGTGCCATACGCACGCCATGTTTTCCAAGAACCCCAAAATGCCCCTCCTCGCTTCATACGTTCGATATCGGCAGTAGGATCCAATATAAGATTATCAGCTAAAACCCATTGTATATTCATTCAACACCCTTTAATGTTTTCCATTTAAATCCGCCCAAACATACCCATCCAAACACCGGGTCATCTTTAGGGCTAGCATTAAACACAATATCTCCTCTGGTACCAGACCAGCCAGGAACTTCCGTTGAATGAGAAATCATATGTAGACCAACTCTTAATTTATTGATAGTGGTTATGCCGTCAATAGAAATATCTATTTGTGGTACACGATTTACTCCCAATGATAATCCTTGCGGACGACTAGTGCCAATATATGCTTGATTTGATTTAAATTTTCCGATATTTACAGTTACTTCCTCATCCCATATACTCAATGCCATTTCCGGAGATTCGGTATTAACTCCTATTCGTTTATTCAAAATGCTTAAAGTATTGTTAAAATTTGATTCACCTGAAACTTTTAATCCACGTAAAGTACCAACAGTTTGTAGTTTGCTCTCAGTGATTGAATCACCCAATGTATTTCCTATAAACACAGGATTGTTATTAACTTTAACTTCGTCAAAATTAATACCATTTGTTTGTATTTGAGTGGTCACTGACTTTATTAAATTATCTCGCCATTGCTCTTCAATAGCGGCTAATGTTTTTTTGCTTATATTATCAGCTAACTCATCCCATGCTTGGTTGTCAGTATTGATCGATCCTTTTACAGCTAAGTTATTAATAGTTGCTCCATCGACAACTGTTAATTCTCTTGTAGTTAAATTATTTTCAACTACAGTGACATCATCCATTGTTGTTAATTGTATCGATGTTGCTTGATCGTTGATGCCAACGAATCCTTGTCGAAAATTAAGATTATTATTATCTACACGTTCTTTGATAATAGATGTAATATCAATAGAACTAATTCTAGCAATAGATTCGTGAACAATATTTTGATTAACTAATTTTTCCATCTTTTCAATCCATACTGGGTCATTGATAATAGATAGAATTTTATCTTGTATTGACGTCATCATTAATTGATGAACATTATTTTGATCTACTGATATATTTTTTATTTGTTTACTAATATATTGATCTATAATATTTTCAATATTAATTGAATTAATTCGCGCTAAAGTTTTATCTATAGTAGTCTGACTAATTAATTTTTCAATACGATTTAACCAACTTGCATCTTGTACCATATTCTCTACTGTAGATATAATATTGGCTTGAACCGCTTGTTGGACTAAATTTTGTATAGTTATCGGATCTAATGTAAAAGTGGCATCAGCCATGGATTCTCCTTTAATCTAAAGTACTTATTCTCTTCCATTTATCTTAAAAATTATTAACTAAATATTTGATAATTGGAGATTAAACAGCATGGATGATTTTTTTACACATGACCCTAGGATAGAAGAAAACACAGCATTGCGTGATCTTGAGAGAAAAGTTCATTGGCTTATGTATCAACTGGCTCAAGCAGGATTAGCTTTAGATTTAAGCGGTAGTTCTTATTCTTTTCCTGATGATTTAAATAAAATTGATGTACAAAATGATGCCATGATTGTGGCAATGAATGCCCAACACGATAATCAACTTACTGCCGGGTGCGGTGCTTTACAAAAGAATCAATCTAATTAAGCGTAGGTATTAGATTTCACAACTGGATGAGTCTGTGAATGGCATAAGTTACCTGTATGATCAAACACCTTAAAACTGTGTGCAGCATTTTCTTCGGCGTGCTTTAACGCATCTTCTAAACGCTCAAATTCGTGCTTTGTCAACGTAAGCATTCCGTTGATCCATTTATACATTTTCAATACATGTTTATTCATGTTAAGCATAATCCGGGATTTGATTTCCCGTATCCGTTAAAATTTCTGCATGTAGTACTTCGTTGGTCTCATCATTGAAAACTTTAAATGAGTGTGGACCACGACTTCTAGCATGATTTTTTGCTTCTTCCAAAGAATCAAAGACTCGTTCTTCTGTGAATAATCGACCTTCAATCCAAGTATAACCTTTTACGCGATGTTTATGACTCATATTTATTTCCTCTGTTAATTAAAGTATTTAGTCCAGATTCTAACAGTTTTATTAGTATAATAATTTAACGATTTTTTATTTACCCAAACATTAGTTTGCGGCATGTTATATGTTCTTTTTAATTTTTGGGCAATATCTTTACTGCTAGTTGGATCGGCACAAAATCCGGTAAATGCCCATGGTATTTCTGAACTACCAACCAATGGGACACCTTGACTAATTATATCTGCTCCAACAATATTGAATGTTTCGCTAAAACTAACTTGTAGTCCTATATCCATACTCGCACACAATTCTAAAAATTGTTCTCTTGGTGTCCATTGATGGTTTATTAATTGGTGCCCATGCTCAGCAATTTGTTGGAATAATCCTTTGAGATTATTAAGGGCAGGTTGTCCATTCATTTCAATTCTTCCAGCATTAATATGAAATCTTAGTTTTTTACCAATGCTTTCAGCAAATTCAATTGATCCAAATGCTTGTAATAAATGATTTTTAAGTGGGCGCACGGCCCCGAAACATCCAATATCTATTACATCTTTATTTTTGTTAAATTTTTTGTATTTGTAATTTTGTGGGTAAAAATTAGGCAAATATATTACTTTTTGTTCAGTGGTTTGATCGCCCCATTGGTTTAAATGTTGCAAATATAGTCTTGTTTCACGTAACATTCTCGGAGCGTTAACAGCAATTACAATGTTTTTAAATCCTGAGTAGTCGCCTATCCAATCCATAGCCATTCCTTCACCTGCCATAAAAGGCATCTCACTATGTAAACGTATAATCCAAGTTACAGTAGGATGTAATTTTTGTAGTATTGTAAATTTAGTAGGAACTACCCAAAGTGCTTCAATAATAACATGAGTTGGTTTATATGCATTAACTTCTCTGTCAATATCATTATTATCAGTCACTACCACTAATTTAGATTGTATTTTAGCATCACGGAGCATATTGTCCATGAAACTAGCAGAATTATAAAGCCCGGTAGAAAGGCCAATGTTAGAGTGTAGTATCGCGTTATAATCGTCGCGACGTTTTAAAATAAAAAGAATTTTTTTCATGGGGAATAGATATATACGTCTATTTAGTTATTAGTATATTACACTGATATTATCGATTGAATTTTATTGCTGTTTTTGAATGAAAAAAGTAATGTAAACTAAAACTTTACACAATAATTTAGTCGTTGATTGGATTTTCTATTTCATCTCGATGACGCTCAATTAAATTTAATAATTTTTCTTTCTTACGTTCATCTCTAGCGGCTTTATAATCGTTGCTGACATGGGGTATTATTTCTTTGCCTAATTCTGGATATTTTTTGATTCTATCATTTATCACTAATGCCATTGTGCCTGCAAATACAAACATAAACCCCAATATTGCCGCACCTAGCCATGCTTCATCTCGCAGTTTTTTCATCATAGCTCGACGTCTTTTAGCAATCACTTCTTCGGCTCGCATCTTTCTAGTAAGGAGAATTTTTTGTTGTTCGCCCATTTCCTTCATCATTTCACTAACGTCAGACCACAATGCGCCTAATTCTGGCGGTGCTTGGAATACCATCATTTCGCGCAGTTCAACAGCCATTTGCTCTAGTTGCTTTTTCATTATGACCAACTGTAAAGCACGACGTCCCAAACTTTCCTCGCCTTCATAAATTTCTTCGCGATTTTTACGTTCTTCTTCTTCGATAACTGCCATACATTTGTTCATGGCATCGAAAAAGTCGCCAAGATAGTTGGCTAGTTCTTGATAGATGCCAGCCGTTTCACCTTGTTTCTTATTGAGCTCAATTACACGATTTTTTTCTTCTATGTAAGCATTGCGTTGTGCAACTGTTGCGGGCTTGTCGGGAGGGTGGTTGGAATGAAATTGATCGTCAAGATCTTTAAGAACTGCCTTAACGTCACCGGCAGCTCCTTTAATATCTTTATAAAGCTGGCACCCTTTTTTTACTGCCGCAACAGCTCCATTGGCAAGGGCAAAGAGTGTTAGTGGATCCACACGTCTGGTCCCTTAGAACCAGAGGAACACACCTTGTGCTGATAGTATTAAACCTAAACCTGCGACAAAGAAACTGCCCCAAAACATACTCATACTTACTGCTAGAATACTTGCAGATAACACAACAATGCTTAATTGATATAGCGTACTAGCGTAACCAATCCATGGGCTTTGCTTTTTAGCATAGTCACGCTCGGCTTCTAACTTACGGGCTTTGGCCATAAGTTCTTTCTTGCCTTCTCCGGTAGCTGGATCACTTTCGTAACGAGCAATCTTAGCTTCTAATTGCTCAATCTTCTTAGTATCTTTACGCACTTGAGCATCGTCTAAACTTTGTTCGGCTAACATTTGTTTAATGCTTTTAGCTTCGTAAAATGTCCATACATCGTTAGCACTAATAGTATTATTCAATGTAATACTACTTAATTTACCACCATACCAACTGTTAACAGCTAGTATCAGCGCAAATACACTGATTACCATACCTGCTTTATCTTTAATTTTAGCTTCTCGTTCAGAACGCGATCCTGCTGGCGGCTTTATAGCATCTGAATTTTTTGGCTGTTTTGTAATTAAGTTTAATACTGAATCTAATAATGACATTTTTGCTCCTTTATAGTTTTTTTTGGCAAGCATTTATTAGTATTTATTCGTATTTTTTTAGTATTTCGTTAGTATATTAATAAAATTCAATAATAGGATATGATGGCATTTGTAATGATATTTGTCTCAGAATAATACTAACTCAGTGTAAGTTCTACTATATATTATACTTTCCTTAACTTGCCATTAGTACATACAGCAGCCAGCAACATTGACATGTCAATATCTAATTCATCTGCCATGTTAAGCAACGCCGCTGTGTCTTTAGGGAAACAAGCTCCACCAAATCCTCTACTGCCATCGGGCCCGGGAACTTGCCAATGTGTATGGCCCAGTCTTTTATCACTTTCGGCTATCTTTACAATATTTTCCCAATTGATATTAAACTTTTCGCACATAGTAGCATATTCGTTATTCATAATAACTTTCATTGCCAACATGGTGTTAGCCACATACTTAAACATGGCAGCTTCGGCTATACTACAATATTGAACATGTTTGGGATTAAAATAAGTGTAGGGTACAATGTATTGTGCGGCCTCTTCACATAGAGAGTGTTTACCACCAATCACGATATTAACAGGATTAACATAATCATGATTAGCATTGGCAGCAGTTAAAAACTCGGGAGCGTGAACTAATCGAAGTACTAGTTCGTTTGCTAATCGTCTATATGTAATAGGTGGTGCTGTACTTTTACAGATAACAATGCCTTTGTATCCTAGCAATTGTTCTAATACAGTTTCTAGAATACTGGTATCGCATTCTCCGTGTTTGCTCTGTGGAGTAGGCAAACATATAAAAATTGCGTCACTCTTCTCTTTAATTTTATCAATTGATGTACTTAGTTCCGTGTAAGCCGGATCGTGTATTCTTAATTTAATATTTTTGTGATTTATAAAACTGTTTGCTACTGCTTTTCCCACAAAGCCATAGCCAATGATACCTATTTTTAT
>Ga0208618_1000483_pt1 | contig 18190 bp, 29 predicted proteins | sample CryBogCBE18Jul08_FD_184585 | JGI IMG/M metagenome (GOLD analysis project Ga0208618, IMG submission 184585) | Freshwater microbial communities from Crystal Bog, Wisconsin, USA - CBE18Jul08 (SPAdes) | ecosystem: Environmental > Aquatic > Freshwater > Lake | place: Crystal Bog, Wisconsin, USA...
GTATATAAGGTGGTGCCAGTGCTGTTTTTAACTACAATATTACCACTACTATTATTATTAACAAAATATGACAATCCAGTACTAGTTGTTGACGGCAATGTTAATGTTTGACTAGCAGTGCCGTTGAATACTTGATTTTGTGGGCTTTGTTCAGTCAATATGAGATTGCCACCAGTTGTAGTTGTTGTAACTTGAGTGCCAGCAACAATACTGTTGGCTGTGACTGTATTAACAAGAACTATACTATTAGCATTAACATTACCTGCTGTACTGAATCCAGTAATAGGAGCCTGCCCGCCAATGACTTGAATATCAATCCAAGGATAACTACCTGCGGTATTAAAGTCAGAGTTGCCACCTATGGCACTTACGCCACTGGCAGCCTGGACTCTAAATGATACTACAGTGGTTGTCCCAGGAGTAAACACTGCTTCAGCAGACCCACCTCCTGCTCCGTAGGCCGCGTTATTTGTTGGTGAATAGTTTTCACCGCTTTCGCCTAGCCAGCCCGGAGTAGTTTCATTATACCAGCACCATTGTAAGCTACCAGCACTTCCTGTCCATCCTGGAACGCCGCCACGCAAGCGATAGGTTCGGCCAGCCTGTAAGGTTACTTGACCAGTGGTAGTGTTGACACTGATATCGGACCCAAAAGTATTTTCAGATACATTACATACAACAACTGTGTTGGCCGCAATCGTGCCTGTTTGCTGGGTAGTTCTTGTGTATTTGGCATAACTGGCCGCCACACCATAGATGGGCGATCCATTTACAGTGAGATTTCCACTCAGGGTTACATTGCCACTGGTAATGTTACCAGTGGTAGAAATGGTATTACTACCAAAATTAGCCAATAATGTTGTGACATTTGAATTGCCATACGTGGCTGGTAGTCCAGTTAGTTGGCTACCATTACCAAAGATATAGTTGCCAGTGATGTTACCAGCGGCACTTATGATATTACCAAACTGTGCTGGTGTAGTCGAAGTAATAATTAATTGTCCCGTGCCGTCTGGGTTGATAGTGATATTGCCATTGCTACCTGATTGACTTCCTAGCGTAGTGTTTGCTGAAAATACCAAGTCCCCATTAGTTGGTAATGTTAAATTGCCTGTGTTATCAAAAGTCCATGTATAAGCCCCGGCTATCAACTGGACATTAGCACTAGTACCAGTTACATTGCCAGTGATGCTGATATTACCAATCAAGTTGCCTGCGGTCACATTGCCTGAAGTGCTGATGGTATTACTGCCATATGACGACATTAAACTGGTCACATTGGCGTTGCTATAACTTGTAGTGATACCTGTAAGTTGGCTGCCGTTACCAAGTATGTAATTGCCCGAAATATTGCCACTGGTAGAAACTACCGTGTTACTGACTACATTGTTAGCCTTGATGTTTATATATGAACTTAAATCTGCCATTTTTTTTCCTATTATCCTGCGTTATATGTACGCCAAGTTGTTCCATTATAGAACAACCCAAAACTTTGATTGTTTGTACTAACTGTCATATTACCACTGGCTCCCATAATAGTACCACCATTTGGATTAACAATTAAATTATTTGTGGCGAATGCTCCCCCAGCGTCAGCAAAGAATATAGCACCGCCTGTTGAGGGTGTCGATGGTAATGTGGCTGTTACGCTGGCACCAGTGGTGTTAACACCATATCTATTACCTTGTGTAGCTGAAAAATTATTAGATTGTATAGTAAAAGATGACTCACCGCTAGCCGATGTAGTAATACCTGTTAACTGACTACCATTACCTATAAAATATCCACTTTGAATATTGCCTGCGGTACTGATATTGCCAGGAAATAATGAATCCCCTGCTTCTTCGAAAGTCCAAGTTTGAATTGCTCCGCCACTAGCATTACTGGTACTAAATGTAATACCATATCCACCTTGTAGTACAATATTAGCATTACCGGCGTTACTACTTAACATACCTACGTAATCAGTTCCTGAGCTGATACTACTGTATAACCCAGGATTACTTGAATCACTAGTGTACATTTCTATACCATATGCCTCTGTGCCAGCTGGCGGATTTTGATTTGTTCTTATTATGCTAGTAGTTGTATTAGCACCAGCATTAGCTAAAATAGCAGAGTTAAAGATTATGTTGCCTGTAACTGAAATATTACCCGGAGTACTTAGATTACCAGTATTATCAAAGTTCCAAATATAACTTGTGTTGCCAATATTATTAGATTGAATAACAACATTGGCGGCACCTTGTAGTTCGGCGTTGTCTGTAGCGGCTAAAGCTAATAAACTTGAACCATCGCCATTACTAACAATATTAACAAAAGCGTTTGAGCTATAAATTGTGGCCGCGGCCCCAGGTAATGTTAATGTACCAGTTGTATCAAAAGTCCAAATATTATTATAAGCGGCGCTGGCTAAATTACCAGTAATGCCAGATACTATATTAATATTGCCTTGTTGGGCAATTAAACTGTGATCGTATCCGCTGGCATTGCTGCCATTATATCCACTAATAATAAAACTATCATCAAAGAATGTAACAGGATATCCAATATTGGAAATATCTTGTTGGGTACCATATAATTTAAGTTGATCAGCTGGTACAGACGTTGTAACTAAGTTGCCAGTGGTAAAAATAGTGTTAGCTGTATTAGTCCAATTGGCGGAAATATAGTAATTATTACCAGCGCCTTGTGTATCAATACTGATGTTGGTAGTATATAGTCCAGAATTGGCTGTTACTGCTCCACTCGTGCTTATACCATTATTAATAACTGTATTGGACGTAATAAATTCTACGGCATAAACGTTACTAGTAACACTGATTGTAGTCGCAGAAATTACATTAGCACCAGTTATGTTCCCCCCAATACCGGATGTTGTCAAATTACCAGCGGTTATTGTTCCGACAGCACTTATACCAATATTACTGTTCCAGTTTTGCGTAGAATAATCATATAAAAATTGTGCTTCGTTTGTGTTACCGACTACCATGCCACCGCCGTTAACATTAATACCAGTTTGAGTGTTTCCTAACCCTATTACTAAATTAGCAGTTGTTATGTTAGTAACATCGTTAAAGGTTAAATTTCCTTGTACATTGGCATTGCCCCCAATATATAAATTTCCAGTGGCACTGATATCGCCACTGAAGACATTACCAGTGGTAGATATACTATTGCTACCAAAGTTGGCCAAGAAATCGGCTACATTGGAATTGCCATAAGTTGCCGGTATGCCATTGGCAAATGCTATGTTACCTAAAATAAAATTGCCGGTGATGTTGCCACTGGCGCTTATGTTTCCGGGAGCGTTTAAATTGCCAGTATTATCGAATGCCCAAACATTATTTCCAGTTACGACATTGATGGTAGTACCACCGCTTGGGAATTGTATAGAAGCTATGTAATTTCCAGTAGGCACATAAGTAGCATCAGCTAAGTTACCAGCTAATCCTATGAATAATTGTTCACTGGCGGCAATATCTATCTGTCCATAGTTAATACCGCCAACAGCAGAAGTCCCACCTGTACGTATTAACATATCGTCACCGCTGAATAAAATAGCTGGATCGTTTAAATTATAATTATTACCAATTCCCATATCAGATCCAAATGATCCAACTGTATTGGCATAAACACTACCACCACCGTAAGGTGACCCATTGGCATAATTGATTGAGCTTGTGTTAGTTGGTAATGTTAAATTTCCAGTAACATCAAACGCCCAAGAGAATGTGGCACTACTGGCGGTTGGATTTGGATTTTTAAGAAAAAAGTTTGAATTATTATCGCCACCGGTAATAAGAATATTGTCGTTGTTGGTATATCCAGTTCCGGGATTGTTAACTATTATCGAAGTAACGGAGCCCGAGGTAGCTACAATGTCTACGGTTAGTCCGGTGCCAGTGCCACCTGTTGTGGCCACATTTGAGGCAGTACTATACCCACTGCCCGAAGCGTAACTTCCCACTAAATTATATTCTGTTGAAGTTTGTAAAGTTAAATTACTTCGATCAGCAGCCGCAATTAAACTTGTGCCATTATTTTGGGTATTTGGTAAAGTTAAAGTACCGGCATTATTAAAAATCCAAGTTGCATCAAACGGATAGGTAGAAGAATAAATTGTTACGTTATTAGTATTAACCGATATATTTGTGCTACTGTTAGGATTTTTTATATTTGTGCCAACAAAATTATTAGCAATAATATTGCCCGAGGTCAAATAATCAGTGGTTACATTTCCGCTAGATAACAATGCAGTTACATTACTATTGCCATAACTAGTAGTAACAACAATATTAGATATTAATCCGCCATCTCCGATAAAATATCCACTGGTTGTAATATTACCTGTAATAGATAAATTTGCCAACGGACTTAACTGCTCCGATATGCCAGCCACTACGGCACTATTAGCCATGTCAGCTTGTATGGCATAAGTAGCCGAATTGGCAGTAAGAGCAGAAGTAGCGGTATTGGCACTATTTGCTATATTAGCATTGATGGCATATAAAGCAGTATTAGCATTGATAGCTTGTGTAGCAAGTGCGGCTAAATTGGCAGTTAAAGCATTGTGCGAATTCAGGGCGTAGGGAATATTACCAACAACAGCGCTGGCACTAATATTACTAATATTGCCACCATCGCCAGACAATATACCAATTATAATATTTCCTGTGATGACATTAGCATAAACATTTCCCGTAGTGCTAATATTACCTGTAGAACTTATTCCAGTTAATGCGCCAAATGTAGTTAAATTGCTGTAAATTACACTATTTGATAAAGTATTACCTAATAATGAAATGCTATTGACATTGGCTATAACATTACTTAAATTTGCCCCGTCACCTATGAAAGTTTGGGCTGTAATAGCAATATTGCTTACCCAACTATTAGCCCCAAAATTGTACGTGAATCCTGTATTTGCTCCGGCAATTAATAAACCAGATCCATCTGCCTGGCTACCATTTGATGCTCCATTGGCTAAAGTAATATTGGTGTTAGCTACTGTAATATTACTATAACCTACAGTAACTACATTTCCGTTGACATTTATATTGCCACTAACGTAAAGATTACCACTGAAAATACCTAGATTAGCATCTATGTATTTTGAATAAACTGTATTAAAAGGATTTACATTTGATCCAATCATTCTCACGCCGGGAATATCAGGCATTACAGGCGCAGAAGCAACAATAGATCCGATTCCGTTAGGCGCTAGTATTAAATTACCGTTAATATTAGTAGTAGATATTGTATTATTGGCTATTCGTATATTAGAACCAACTGGCCCAGCGGTAAAAACTTGTGTAAAATTTGTATTTGTGTCATTAAATGCGGTACGAAGTGGATCACCTTGTCCGTCGTTCGCCACATTTCCGGTATTAATTATAATTTGAGCCATCAAAATGTCCTTGGGTTGCTGTTGATAGTATTTAGTTAAAGAGTATTATCGCTAGTTTTGGACAAATGCCTTAAGATATTCAGCCAAAACTTGTTGTATGTAACATAAAAACCGTTTATAATAGAAACATGCTATAGATATAGCTATATTTTTTAAAGGATAAAAATGAAATATCAATATTCAAGAGAAACTAAAACTTTCCGTTTGCAGAAAGCACTTCAGTCGGGTGAAGTTATTACCAGTAGCAAGGCTGCTAAGAAATTTGGCATTAAGAACTTGACAGCTGAAATCGCTCGTGTACGTCAAAACGGGTACCCAGTAATTACCAAGAGTCGTACGGCTGGTAATGGTGTCGCTGTTACTGAATATGTTTTAGGTAAAGCACCACGCGAATTGATCGCTTTGGGCTATCTTGCTAAATCGCTAGGTCTTACAGTTTAATCAACTGGCCCATTTTAAATGGAGTGACTATGTTCAAAAAGGCTGTTACATCAGCCTTTTTGTTTGATTTTAAATTGCATATCTTATATAATACACATTATGAATGAACAAATTAAAAAACTTTGGGAACAAACTGAAATAGACGACAGTAAAAATATCTATGTGATGCCAGATGACAGGGCTGAGCAATTTGCTAAACTTTTGATTAAAGATATATTGAATCAAGCTCATTCTATGAACCTTAATCACTGTGTTGTCACTACATACGATTTGGGAATTGTAGAATGTGCCAGAGAGCAATTAATTTATAAACTCGAAGACTTCTATGGCTTGGCAAGGACTATGCGTCAGTCTAATACACCACGTGATTTTCCTGTTAAAAACTCGTATAAAATATGGAGTGATACTAATGCTTAAAAATACGCCTACTGATATTAAGTGGCAAATCCTAAAGCGATTACCTTCAGATTATAAAGACTATGGTGGTGAAGTTGAACGTTGGTCAAATGATACGTTGGACTATCCAGACTGTTCAGGTGGATGTAAACATTTCGCTCCGTTACATAATTTTGATATAGCTGGACATGATTTAGATTGGGGAGTATGCCTTAATAGCAACGCTCCTAGAGCTGGGTTGCTTACGTGGGAGCACCAGACTGGGGTTGGGTGTTTTGAATCTGATAATTGAACAAATAAAGCATTACGAGTAAATATTGAATTAGGAGATATCAATGAGTGACTTACTAGAAGAAGCGGCCGAACTTTCAGAAAGATTGTTACAAGAGAGTCTTAGTATTCGTCATGTGGTCCCGACCAAAACTGGTTATTGCCTTTATTGTGACGAACACACACCCGGTGTATTTTGTTCTAATGACTGTAGAGATGGGTGGGAACTCCAGGAAAAAATTAAAAAAATGTGCGGTCGTTAATAAAGGAGTTTAATAAATGGATTTTGTAGATTCATACAGTGACTTGATTACCGGAATAGTGGTTGGGATGATTATTGCGGCCATATACATAAATTATAAAATGTCAGCAATTTTACAAAATGTTGAAGAATATTTAGAAAATATCGAAAATAAAATATCTGAACAGGTTATGGAAATTTTGGTAGAAAAGAATGATGGCATTTACTATTGTTATAGTGAATTTGATAATCATTTTATATGCCAAGGACGTAACATAGAAGAAATAAAAAAAGCGTTCAATTTGGTTTATCCGGGTAAATTAATTTATATCACACGCGGCGAAGATTCGGTATTAAAAGAACTTTCAGCAATGAATACTTGACTTTATATCAAATTGATGCTATAATAGCATTATTATGAAAATATCTTTAGTAAGTGATTTGCATCTTGAATTTGGTCCTATAACTTTGCCAGGAGGTGAGTTATTGATTCTTGCTGGCGATATTGCCGAAGCACGTTATATCGTTAAATCTAAAAAAGAATCTGGCAGCATTTGGAATTTCTTTCAAAATGAATGTGCCAAGTATACTCAAGTTTTAATGGTTATGGGCAATCATGAACACTACAGCGGCCGATTTGATAAAACATATGAATTACTTAAATCTATTCTTCCCGCTAATGTAACTTTGCTCGAAGATGAAATGGTAGAATACAATGGTATAGTATTTTTGGGTAGTACTCTTTGGACAGATTTGAATAATGATGATCCGGTAACTGCCTGGCACCTTAAAAATTCAATGAATGATTATAAAGTTGTTCAAAATTTTTATCCTAGTAAAAATTTATATCACAAACTAACTCCTGAGCATACCTATACAGTACATAATACTACAAAAAATTATTTTGACCAGGTTTTAAAAGATAATGCTGATAAACCAGTGGTTGTGATCACACATCATGCTCCTAGTTTTATGAGTGTAAACGAAAAATACAAGCATGATACAACAATGAATGGCGGATACGCCAGTAACATGAGTGATTTTATACTAGATCATTCCAATATTAAATATTGGGTACATGGACACATGCATGATCCAGTTGACTATATGATTGGGGATACTAGAGTATTGTGTAATCCACGCGGATACGTCCCGTATGAAGAAAAAAATGGGTTCGATGTAAATTTTACATTTGATCTAGTCTAAAGGAATTAAAATGATAAAAATTGGGTACATTGGGGGTGGAAATGCTAGTGCTATATCTATGTTGTCGGTGTTACATCAATTTATTCTTGCTAAAAATCTAGATAATCTTGTCATAGAATGTATTCATGATCCAAAAATTCCAGTTACTACCATAGGCGAAGGTGCTAGTGTTTATGCATTGTACCTACTTGAAAATGTACTAAACTTTTCGTTTGAAAATGATGGTGCTGAAATTGATATGACACTTAGAGATGGAACTAATCATACATGGGAGGAAAATCTTGGTAAAGATTTTCAAGTGATTTATCCAAGAAAAGCCTGTCATATGAATGCTGATAAAACAAGCGGGTACATAATTAAAGAATTAACTAAAAAATATTCAAGAAATTTTAAAGAACATCATGATAAAATTGTAGAAATAAAACAAACTACTAAAAAAGTAATGTTATTTGGGGAAAGATCTAACTACGAATATGATTATGTTATAGATTGTTCAGGTACTCCTAGTAGTGTAGAATTAAATTCTGGTCTCTATAATTTTGTAAATTTTGAAACTGTTAATTCTGCTTTGATACATCCAGAATTTATATCTTACGAAAATACAAATACCACGGTTATGTTTCATAAAAATGGTTGGATGTTTGGTATTCCGTTACGGCATAGGAAAGCATTTGGATATTTGTACAACAGACATATTACTTCTAAAGAAGAAGCAATAGCACATTTTCAAACATTAAAGCCTGAAATAGACAGCAAAAATTTAAGATTTTTAGATTGGACTTCTTATTACAGGAAAGAAATAATTGATAACCGAATACTATATTTGGGCAATAAACTTTATTTCTTTGAACCAGCAATGGGTCTTCCACTTCATTACTATGTTAACGCATCATCTGTATTTTCAGATTATCTTCTTAATGATGATTTTAGCAAAGTAGATATTCCGGATTATATGAACAAATATCATGCTATACAAATGGAAAAAATTCAAGATATTATATCATTGAATTATATTAGCAAAAATAATATGACTAGTAAATTTTGGAAGGAAATTTCAGTTAAGTCTAGAGATAGATTAAAAAAATCTATTAGATTTCGTGAATGGGCCGAAGAAGTGTTAGATAAAGATTATTATGTTAAGTATTGGACTTTAGGTAGTCCTGTTATGGCACAGTACATAACAGGATTTGGCATTGATTTGAAAGAATTTGTATCATAGAAAGCAAAAAATGAAAATTGGACTCAGTTATAGTCGATGTGTAAGAGACATTGTTGATGATCGAGTAGATATCAACGATGTACTAGTTATTATTGCTCGTACAGATTTTGATCCACATGATGATGAACAGTGGAAAGGTATTTGGGAAGGATACGGTGGCGGCCAAACTTTTGGTAATCCTTACAGTAATCCAGAATGGATGAACTATCCCGCCGAAGACGAAGACCGTTTTCGTAGTGTTAGCATCGAACTTTGGGAAACAGGCAGACTACACCAACCTCGTAAGTTTGGGTATCATGTCAGACGCATGCCGTATTATTGGTTAGAAACAATATTACCTCTTGACGAGTTAGAAAATAATCTAGCATTAAAAGATGCCTGGGATCAATTTCAAATATTAGCAGGTCTATTAGGGACTAATGTAAATACAAAAGACCAGGGATAATATAATGAGATCAAATTATTGGAGTTGTTCAAAATTCGCAGATTGGGTTCGTGGAACTCCTAAACTCAGTGCGGGCACCAGCGAACAATGGGATGAATGGCAACAAAAAGCTCAAGGTTATAATCCCGTACGCTTTTGGATTGCTGAAGAGGCTCTTGATGCTGTCCAAAACTTTATTCATTATCCTACGGACAAATTAAATGATATCAGATACTACATTAACAACCGTTGGGTCAGTCGTTCTCATGCTCTTACCGCTCATTCCCGAGATATTAAACCTGGCAAGTGGCAAGATGTTGGAAATCGGTTCCTTCCTTGTTTGTTTAATGAGCTTGTGGATTTTGTTGAAATAGAACAAGCATGGCATACCTGTATGTGGGATGAAGAAGCTCGCAAGAAATACAGCCCTCCATGGTGGCGCAAAGGATGGTTGCGTTGGCGCACCTGGCGCTGTCCAGAAGCCGGACTTGCCTACTTAGACTGGGCAATGACTCTCACCAATAAAGAATTTATTGAGGAAGGTGAAAAGGAAGAGCCTACATATCAGGCCAAAGCGGCCAAAGAGATTAAAGAACTTTACCTATGGTGGACACAAACATATCGTAATCGTCCTGATCCTTATGATGCCAGCGGTTGGACTGCCTATTGCGAATTAAATCGTTTACAAAATGGCGGCAAACTGAGTTGGGATGGTTCTAAGGATAGTAAAGAACTCCGTAAAGCGGGAGACAAAGCTCATAAAGAACTTCATAAAATTGAAGCGGCTTACGAAAAAGAAGATACAGAAATGTTGATCCGTTTAATCAAGATTAGACAGAACCTATGGACATGATAAATCAACAGGGATATTCTGTGTTTAATCAAGGACCATCTTATTCTACCAAACATAAATTTTTTCATATTACCAAAGATGATTATCTTTCATGGAAAAAAGAATTCTCTTTTGAAGCCCTAAAAGGCATAAGATACGGACAAAGTTTCTGTAATCGTTTTAGTGTACAAGATTATGTATTATTTTATATGATTGATACCAAAAGAGCTGATTTACATATTAGGGAACAATACATTGACTGATGGTAACTATCAAAATCACGTGAAAATTGTTTGGTATAATCAAATTAATATTGACTGGAATCAAATATGTATATCTGCTATAGAACAATTTGGTCTGCCCGGAGATAGATATATTACTGATGCGTCTACTGACTATATGACGTGGAGTTTTAGATCAGCTCAAGATGCTTTATTATTTAGATTAAAGCATAGCGAGGTTGTAGCATGATATCCTTAACAACCCCTAAAGATGAAAATGAATCTAATATTCGTGAAGCAGAAAGTTTTAAGTATGCCTATGAAATTAAAAAACCATTTGGTAAATTGGAAGAAATATTAGTATGGTCTAAGAAGGAGCTGGCAAAAGAATGGAAATGGCAATTAGTTGATTTAAGTTCACATAAATTACCTGGTCGTTATATTTTTTATTTTGATAATGAACGTGATTATTTGGCATTTTTAATAAAATGGAGTTGATTGCTGTTGTCGTAGAGTATATAATAACTAATGCCAGAAATAGAACGCTTCACTATTGAACACTATCCAGTAATTGTATTTTCTAAAGATCCAAAAAATTTGAAAGAAATTATTGAATGGTGTAAAACATCTGGGTGTGGTAAATGTATTGGTCCCAGAGTTTGGCATTTTAACAGTAATGCCGAACGTGATTGGTTCATTTTAAAATGGTTAGATTAATTTTTAAATAACAAAGGAAACACAATGGATATTGAAAATGCCGCCAATATTTTAGCCGGAAGTATCTTAACGGGATTAGCAATTATTGTAGCAGTGATTGTTATTGTTGTTGTTAATAATATTTTAAGTAAATATTGGAAACCAATTTTGTGGGTTAAATTTGATGATTTTCCTAAAAGATTTGCTACCCTTGAAGAGTTATCAGAAAATAAAGTAGATCCAAAGCCGTGAGCCATTTTTTAAATAGTTCAATTAATAGCGGAATAATAACAGTAATAACTAGTCTGATTATGACTTTAGTTAATACAGGACAAATATTATTTAATATTTGGATTATTAATTGGATTGTAAGTTGGTATATTGTTTTTGTTTATGTATATTTTATAGCTCCACTGATAGTACAACAAATTACCAAAGTGATTAAAGAATGATAATTTATTTAGACATGGACGATGTAGTTGCTGACTGGTACGGTGAAGCTCAAAATTTATTAGGTATGCGTTGGAAAAATCATCATGAACGTATACCTCCCGAAGATTGGGATCAGCTCAAGCAAAATAGTCGATTTTATAGAAATTTGCCACTTAAAGAAGGTGCTCGAGAATTAGTTGAATGGGTATGTCTTTATGTTATTAGAAATGCTCCGGATGCTGATGTGCGTTTTTTAACAGCATTACCGCGCGGAGATGACATGCCCTGGGCAGTTTATGATAAAGTTATGTGGGCCCAAGATTATTTTCCAAACATTCCTGTATTCATTGGTCCGTACAGTACAGATAAATGGAAACATTGTAAACCAGGGGATATTTTAATTGATGATCGTACTGATAATTGTGAACAATGGGAAAATGCCAGCGGCCACGCTCACATTTATCGAAATTGGGAGGAATGTAAGCAGTGGTTAGAAGAGTTATTAGAGGTGAAATTTTGAAAGATATTAAAGTTAACGCAGAACAATATTATACCAGTGTTAATAAAATTTTTAAAGTGGTCAAAGTTTTAACAGAACATGATAAAACGTGGGTATATTATGTCAATGTTGAAACTAATCAAGAATACAATTGTTTGATTGACGCTTTTACAAATAGATTTTTATTAACAATTAATTAATATTATTAAATTTTCCTATTATAGTAATAGGAATAATTATTGTAAAAAACTATTAAAACCATTGATTTAATAGATATATACATTTACAATAGTAACACAAAAAGGAAACAACTATGTCAATTACAATTAAAAACTTAGAATCGGCACTTGCCGGTGAGTCACAGGCTCACATCAAGTATCGCTATTTTGCACGTATTGCTCGTGAAGAAGGTTTCGAAGATGTTGCTCGACACTTTGAACATACAGCAGATCAAGAGTTGCTACACGCATGGGGTCATTTGGAATTGCTAATTGGTAAACCAACAACTCGAGAATGCTTACAAAAAGCTATTGAAGGCGAAACTTATGAGTACACAATGATGTACCCAGACTTCAAACGTGCCGCTGAACTTGAAGGTAACGCACAAGCGGCACAAGAAGCACAACATCAAATTGACGAAAGTAAAGAACACGCCGAGGAATTTGCAGTGGTGCTTGCTAAAGCAGAAAAACGTTTCGCGGCTTTGACTAAAATCGAAAAGCGCCATGCAGAAGCATATCAACAAGTATTGGAGACATTATAATGAGTGAAACACATGTATGTGTAGTATGTGGTCATATCCACGATGAAGACTTAGAAGGCATTTGGAACGAATTACCTGACGATTTTCTATGTCCAGAATGTGGTTGTGGTAAAGAAGACTACGAAGTAATTTAAAACATAAAAGAGCAAATATGAGAATTGGAATTTTAGGCGCCGGCACTGCCGGTGCGATTGCCGCACTTCAAATAATAAATTTTATTAAGTTGAGCAAGGAACCTATTAATGGTATCAACATTACTATAATACATGATCCCAATATAGAAACTGCTCAAGTTGGAGAAAGCCTAAGTTCCTATATCTATAGTATACTAATGAATACATTAGACGTAAAATTTGGGGAAAATCTGAATGAATATGATGGAACTTTAAGATATTATACAAAACATTTTTGGAAAAATGTTGTCGGTGATGATTTTAATGTTTACTATTATAACCCTGGACTTCATGTTAATAGTGAAAAATTTAGCAAATATGTAATTAAAAAATTAGTCGAAAAACATAATGTAAATGAAATTCGTGACACTGTCATAAACATTAACCATTATAACGAGCAAGTTTTAGTTGAGGGGCAAGAAAAAAATTATAATTTTGATTATTTGATTGATTCCAGAGGAGCACCAACATCTAATATAATAAATGGTCCCTTATACGAAACTAATGTATTTCAATCTGTAAATTCAGTATTATTGTATCAAGATTTTCAAACTTATGATGAACCTTGGACATCTTCTTATGCTCACGAAGATGGGTGGATGTTTGGGGTGCCATTATCACATAGAAAAGCATTTGGATATTTGTACAATAATAATATTACCACTGACGGTGATGCTTTCGACAATTTTAAAAAAATACATAATATAGATACTACTTCCGTAAGGAAAATTTCTTGGAAGCCATATTATAAAATTAATGCTTTTGAAAATAGAATTTTAAGTTTAGGTAATAAATTATATTTCTTTGAACCACAGCAGGCATTGCCCTTACATTATTATGCTTATCTTGTAAGATATTTTATAAAAACTTTGTTAACTACCAACATCTTAGAAACAGAATCATTGGTTAATTATTATCATTTAGTACATATGAACGCTATTCAAGATTTGATAGCATTAACTTATAGCGGAACAAATTTATTAGATAGTGATTTTTGGCAAGAAACAAAAAGTAAAGCTGTTTATAGATTATTAGATTCTGTTTTGTGGCAAGAACATTTACAAACATCAGAAACCGCTGGTGAGCGATTAAGATATTTTTTATTTGAACCTGAATTATTGACTAATTATATCAATGGATTAAAAATAGATTTGGCATCGTTAAAAAGACCAGATGTTGTAAAATCACAACAAAATGATAGTTAATTTATCAACAGATGAGTGGGTCAGTAATTGGATATGTGAAAAATATTTAGATCCCTTTCACGAATTTTGCGTAATAAATCGAGATTCTAAAAAAGATTTAAATTCTGAAACCAGACGATTGGGAGTAGAATTCTTTACTCAACAGGGCTATAATTCTTATTTGATAGATAATCAATTTTGTATGGAAATTCCGGATAAAGACGCAGTATTTTTAATTTTAAAATTTGGTTGACTCATTAATTCAATTTCACTATAATATGAATATAGTAAGAAATTAGGAATAACCAATGGAATTTTACGTAGAGGCAAACAGACAAACTAAGCGATATATAGAATCGCTTCTGCCTTCTATGTTGTCACAATTAAAGTTAAACCGTAGTAAAAAATTTCTACATATTACAGTAGATTCAGAAATAGAAGAATCTGGAACAACTATTCCTCTTTTGGGTTTAGATACCATACTGGTTGTTATCAAACCAACCAAAGACAAAGTAGATTTGGGGATAACACTAGCACACGAATTAACTCATGTCAGACAGTTTGCCAAGGGTATTTTGAAAGTTACTGCAAAAGGTAAAAAATGGAAGGGCAAATTTTATAGTAGAAGTGTTGCGTATCTACAACAGCCATGGGAAATTGACGCCTTTTCTAAACAAGAACTAATTTTTCGTAGAGCAATTGACTAATAGGAGTATAATATGAATTACTATATGCCAAGAAGTTATCCCGCAAAACCTAAGAAAAATAAAGAGCCAGGAATTAAATATTCTGTATCTTTAGTCTGGGCCGCTGCCGCTGCCGCTCATCGAATTAATGGTAATAGTTATGTGAAACTTCCTGTGTGGAATAACGAAGTTGATCCTCCGATTCAATTACGTCGTCCCAATAGAGAAATTGTAGCCGAATTGCTGGCGTTCCCGGAAAATATTTTGCCCGAGGATTACGTTGCCGGAGAAAATTGTTTACAGTGGATCAAAGGTGATTTGACTTTCCGTGCTCTTAAAAATAAACTAACAGACTTTGATTTAAGTGTTCAGAAAGCCTTGGCAATAGAATCAGAGTTTGATACTAATTTTGATAAATTGGCATTGGCCGTCATACCTTCCTTGCCGGCCAGTTATGCTCGTGGTATAGCACGGGAAGAAACTAATATTAAATTACGAATGGCGTCAGATGCCATGATTGGAGCAGTGTCAGATAAAGTTACACTTACTATCGAAGTTCTTAATAGTAATTATAGCCATACTTGGAATGTTTGGTTTATAACTGGCATTGATAGCGAAAATCGTAGGGTATTTTTTAGCTATCGTAATCAGCTATCAACTGGATCAACCCATAAAATATCAGGTACAGTGAAAGCGCATAGAGATGATTCTACTCAACTGAATCGAGTTAAAATGTTGTAAAAATACAACAATCAAAAAAGTTTTTTTGGTTGACGTATTATTCAATTGAAACTAAAATATGCACATAGTAAGAAATTAGGAGTAGTAAATGGATATCAAAGAAATTAATCAAGCTATTATGTCCGGTAACTTAACTAACCAACAATTAGATTCTGTTGCGGCGGCAGTTAGGTTTGCTCGAGCTGAGCTTACCAGAAAAAACAAATATCAATTTAATCTCGGAAGTCAAGTTAAATTTACCAGTAATCGAGATGGTAGAACTTATTTTGGTACCGTTAAAAAAATTGCCATCAAATATATCACAGTTAATACAGGAAATCTTTTGTATAAAGTTCCTGCCAATATGTTAGAAGCCGCTTAAATGTTTTTCGTAGTGTATCAAATTAAATCAGGCAGGACTATATCCGTATACGAACGTGAAAGTTCGGCTAAGGCACGAGTCACAAAAAATAATCGTATCTTAATTATGGATGCGCTACGAGGCAAAGATAGACGTGACTATTTTTTATGGGATCAAAAAGAAGAGTGGGCCTACTGTTCTTACACAGACTATGCTCCGCATTTTTATCGATACCAAATGAGCAGAAAATAGTGTTGTATTTTTACAACACTATTTTGATTGACAATTAATTCTTTTGGCACTATAATAGAAACATACAGTAACAAAACAGGAGTGATAAATGGGAACACGTTCAGTAATCGCAGTTATGCATGGTACTAATGCCAAAGCCGTATATTGCCATTGGGATGGTTATCTAGAACATAATGGCAAAATTTTACAAGAGCATTATAATTCAGTCAAAGCTAATGAGCTTGTATCTCTAGGCGACTTGAGTTGTTTAGGGCCTAATATCGGCAAAAAACATGCGTTCAGTAAATTAGATATTCCACAAGAACAAAGAAAAGCCTTTGAAGATGAGCATGGTAACTCTTGTACGTTTTATATGCGTGATAGAGAAGAAACAGGATGTGAGTTTAAGACACTCACAGATTTTGAAAAATTTTTAGAGTACTTCAACAACGTCGGGGCAGAGTTTGCATATATTATGCGTGACGGAGTATGGTACATGTTTGATTGTAATGATACGACTTTGCGAGTTTTATCAAACGAATTAGCAAATCTTGAAAGTGTTGTATAAAAACAACAATTCAAATAGTTAAAAACGGTTGACAATTAATTCTTTTGGCACTATAATAGAAACATACAGTAACAAAACAGGAGCAATAAATGGCTTATATCTCAACAAAAGAAGTTTCGGCAATTCGTAAAGAACTAAAAGCACAATTTCCCGAATTTAGATTTAGTGTTCGCAAAGGTTCAGGTTCGCTGAGTGTGGATGTTACAGTTAAAAGTGGACCAAGCGATTTTTCAGATATCTGTGCCTACGGTGGCGGATACGGACAAATTAATCAATATTATTTGAGTAACTATGGAAAACACGAAAAGTTTTTTGAGCAAATTTTGCGTATTATCAAAATTGCCCCTAGTACTGTAGAGGGCGGACGTCGTTGGTTTGATGAATCAGATGCTCAAACAGATTATTTCCATACCGCTTATTATATACATTTGCAAGTTGGCGAATGGAATAAACCTTACGAGGTGAAATAATTGGTAATTCAAAAGATATTCTTTTGGATAATCAAAGATATTATTATGGTTGACTTTCATAATCAAATCAATTATAATAATGATGTAGTGTGTAATTTTATTAATTTTAAACAGGCAACTTAGAAAGGCATCTTATGAAACAAGAAAATTTATTTACAGTAGCAGGTACTAGTAATCGTCAGGGTGAGGTTAAAGTGCGTTTTGCCAATGATTTGGTATCACGTATTAAGGCTCTTAACCGTGCCGGTCATACCGACGTTAATTTGATCGAGCTTCCAAAGCCAATGACTAAATTGGAGGCACTACAGCATCTCCAAACATTGGGCATTACTGAGGGTGATGCTGGCTATGCGGTGGCAAACAAGGTAGCAGAGAAATCTAAGATCGCTAAAAAAGGCGAAGTTAAGGTTGCTGGAAAAACTATCAAAGCAACTGCAACCAAAGCTACTACACCCGAAGTAGCAGTTTAATCAATCGTTAGCACTACATGATTGATAAAGTGGCTTTCGAGCCACTTTTTCACGAATATCTTTTCGTTTGAATAATTAATTATATGGAACTTGATGAAAATATAGAACTTAAAGTTAAATTAATGATTATGGAAATCATGATGATACTTTACAAAAATGATATTAATCAAATACATATGGGTGGTCTCTTACGTTTATTAGGTGTCGAAGAAGAAGTTGCAAAAAAAAGCGACAACGAATATGTAGAACTTAATGAAGAATTTACTAAGTATATACA